>Ga0164315_10000242_pt1 | contig 35364 bp, 39 predicted proteins | sample GuaBasSedimGuay6_FD_113737 | JGI IMG/M metagenome (GOLD analysis project Ga0164315, IMG submission 113737) | Subseafloor sediment microbial communities from Guaymas Basin, Gulf of California, Mexico - Guay6, Core 4569-2, 0-3 cm | ecosystem: Environmental > Aquatic > Marine > Hydrothermal vents... | reverse complement strand
GATAGAGATTTTCTATTTGCCCGCTTATTCACCAGACTTAAACCCAGATGAGTATTTGAATGCTGACTTAAAATCAGGAATACGTAGTGCCGCACCCGCTAGGAATCAAGCTGACTTGACCAGCAAGGTTCTGAGCCACATGCGGATGCTACAGAAGAAGCCAAAGAGAGTGGCGAAGTACTTTAACCACCCGGCAATTAGCTATGCAGCATGAATGTATTTGCCCGCCGGGTTAATAGTTGAAGCAAACATCCCTAGGGAGCAAATTGAGGGGCTTATCCGAGACCCAGCAACCAAGCGCAATCAAACACGAATTGAGAAGTTTTCTTCTTCCGCCCAGTCAAAACTAGGGCAGTAAAACCTGGCTGCAGGTTACACGACGTAATCAGCCAAGTCTTGATGAAAATACCAAAATCCCCTCATTAGTGGGGGGATTCATCTAATGCCCACAAAACTCCTTTCTTACCTAGCAGGTTACAACAGACCTCAAACTTTCCTCTTAAACTTCTTATCCAACACCTCCCAGTGCTGCATGGCGGATTTAATATTTTCTGTTCTAACATGACCATAACCACGAATCTTTTCAGGAGCACGAGCCATTTCTAATGCAACTTCTCTGTTTTCCTCGCTTAACTCATTAATAATTCGAGCCAAGACAGCCTCGTAATGAGTTAATACTGCTCTGTCTTCTTTTCGTTCAGGAGAATTATAAAATGGATTTAAGGCGCTATTTCTCAGCCCTTTAAACTTAGTGGCAAATTCCAATGCTGTTAGCATCCAACCACCAAATTCACGCTTTTTTAAATGTCCCGTAATGGGGTCACGTGTAGAAATTAGTGGTGGGGCCATATGAAATTTAATCTCATAGTCACCTGAGAAGTTTTCTTCAATTTGTTTTTTCCACTCCCCATTTGTGTACAAGCGAGCCACTTCAAACTCATCTTTATAGGCCATGAGTTTATACAGGTTTCGTGCTGCAGCTTCCGTAATCTTGTCTGAGTCATCCTCTAAATTCTTTTCTGCGTTACGTACTTGGTTTATCAAAGCCGTGTATTTCTGGGCATAGGAGCTGTTTTGATAGTTAACAAGATCACTTTCTCGACGCTTAATAAGCTCTTCAGTTGTGGCGGATAAGGCTTCCCATTCGGGTACTGGAGTACCTTGTTCCATAAGTGTATTAACTTTCTCTGGCTCATGCGCCATAAGCCGGCCAATTTTAAATACCCGTTGGTTATAGGCAACTGCGACCCCATTTTCTGTTATGGCGTCCTCCAGAGACTGACGCTTAACAGGCAACCAACCCTTTTGACAGGCATAGCCCAGCAACATCATATTTGCCCCAATGGTGTTTCCTGTGAGTGTTTCCGAAACATGTGTTGAATCGAAGAAATCGCAGTTACCTGATCCTGTGAAGCGCTCTAAAGCTTGCTTCATATCATCCACAGGAATACTAAAATCACCGTCTCGTGTGAATGCCCCTGTTACGATTTCATGTGAGTTAACAACACCTCTCGTATGGCCTTCTCGCAGACGTGACATTCCTTCATCACTTGCGCTGGTGACAATATCTGCACCAATGAGCAGGTCAGCTTTACCTATTGAGAGCCGTGTTGAGTTTAATTCTTCAACATTATTGGCAACTTTAAGATGGCAATAAACGGCGCCAAACTTTTGTGCCATTCCGGTCAAATCCAGCACTTGAGAGGCAAATCCCTCTGCTTTTGCCGCCTCACCAATCATAGATGAAATCGTCACAACGCCTGTGCCGCCGATACCGCATACTAACGAACCAAAGACGCCCTCTAGTGGCTTAGGCGCAGGTTCGGGTAGCTGGTCAAATAAATCATCAGATAGGCTAACAGCGTTACCTCTGGCTAACTCCCCTCCTTCAATGGTGACAAAGCTGGGGCAGAAACCGTTGACACAGCTGAAATCCAGATTACAACCAGATTGATCAATAATTCGCTTTCGGCCGAGCTCTGTTTCCAATGGTTGTACAGAGAGGCAATTCGATTCAATGCCGCAGTCACCACAACCTTCACAAACTCGAGCGTTAATGAAAGTACGCTTTTTAGGCTCTTCAATAATTTTACGTTTACGGCGTCTACGTAGCTCTGTGGCACATGTCTGCTCGTAAACGAGTATGGTGACTCCTTTTGTTTCAGCGAGCTCTTTCATCACTTTTTGCAAGTCATCCCGGTGGTATACATCGGTTCCTGGTGCAAATTGTGAAGTGTTGAGTGCTTCAGGCTCTCTAGAAACCACGACTACCCGCGCCGCCCCTTCTGAGTGCATTTGATGAGTAATGCTTTCGACAGATAGCGGACCATCAAATGGCTGCCCCCCCGTCATTGCTACCGCATCGTTAAATAAAATTTTGTAGGTGATATTAATATTTGACGCAATGGCCTGACGAATCGCATTTGAACCCGAGTGATAATAAGTTCCATCACCGAGATTTACGAAAGTATGGCGGTTTCCAAGAAAAGGTGAGGCGCCAGCCCATGTGGCCCCTTCACCTCCCATTTGAGTGTAGGTGGTCCCCTTACGGTCCATCAAACGAACTAAATAATGGCAACCAATTCCAACGAGCTGTTCGGTACTGCCTTCGGGCAATTTTGTGGAAGAACTGTGCGGGCAGCCAGAGCAAAAATAAGGGGTACGATCAACTGAATTCCGCGGGATAGCCAACTGTTTTTCAGTATTATCAAGAACATTTATCCACTTCGTCATGGACTCTGTTGTTTTGTCGGGCTGTAGCCACTCAACTAGGACTCTTGATATTAATGCAGGCGTTAACTCTCCATTGGAGGGGAATTGGCTCTGTTGGTTGCGCCCTTTTTTACCCATCACCAGTGGCCGGATATCCATTGGCATATCAAAGAGAATATCTTTGACTTGCGTCTCCAAGAATGGGCGAGACTCCTCAATAACCAAAAGTTCATCAACTGATTCGGCAAACTCTTGGATTAGGCTTTCTTCGAGAGGCCAGATAACAGCAATTTTAAATACAGCCAGCCCAAGCTCATCACGCATCACCTGATCAACGCCCAAATCATCAAGGGCCTCGATGGTATCTAAATAGCTTTTTCCCGCAGTGATAATCCCAACACGGCGTTCTTTAGCGTCCAGAGTCACCTTATTGAGCCTGTTTGCCTTTGTGAAGGCTTTAACAGCAGGTAGTCGAGCGTTGACAATACGTTCATCCTGGTCAACCGAGAGGTCTGGCCAACGGGTATGGACACCACTTTCAGGAATAACGAAATCCTTAGCGTCCGGCAAAACAGTCTCAGTTCGTTTTGGGTCAATATCAACCATATACCAAGACTCAGCAATATCTGATACTGATTTGACGGCAATCCATACACCGGAATAGCGAGACATTTGGTAGGCAATCAACCCAAAATCATAAATATCCTGGACAGATGAGCAATGCATAATTGGGATGCACAAGCCAGACAGAACATATTCACTCTGTTGCTGAATGCTTGATGAGCGACTCATTGGGTCATCACCCACAGCCATCACGACACCACCATGTTTGCTAGTGCCCCAAAGGTTCGCGTGGTGTAGTGCGTCAGCTGCTTGATCTACACCTGGCCCTTTGCCGTACCAAAGCCCAAACACGCCATCGAATTGACTCCCCTCAAAAAGGTTAATTTGCTGGGAGCCCCAAATAGAGGTTGCAGCCATTGCCTCATTAACCCCAGAATTAAAAATTATGTCACGTTCATTTAAAGGTTTTTCAACACCTTTTGCTTCCGTGTCAAAATTACCAAACGGTGAGCCACGATATCCTGAGATAAAGCCCCCCGTATTGAGGCCTGCTTCACGATCACGTCGATGTTGTTCAAATGTTAAGCGTAAGTAAGCTTGATTTCCGGATAAAAAGACGGGGCCTTCTTCGCGTATAAATTTATACTCTTTAGAATTTGTTTCTGACATGAATTCTCACCTACAAGTTAGCGTGTTTGAGTTTGGCAGGAATCGGTTTAACCACCCCTTCACCTGTTATGATTTTGTTGCCATCTGGATCAAAGCATTCAGTACTAAATGTAACCGTGTTGGTTTCTTTATCTATAGCAATCACCTCAACAACCGCTCTGTATTCGTGGTCAAAAAAAGCAGGTTTTAAGAATTCAACGCTTTGCTTGAGCCACAGCGTACCCAGACCAGGAAGATCCATACCGAATATTCCTGAGAATTGAATGACTGAAAACATGCCATGCGCCACTCGCTGTTTGAAAAAGCTTTTAGCGGCATAGCTTTCATCGTGATGGGCGGGGTTCCAGTCACCTGACATTTTAGAGAACTGAACAGCATCATCATGCGCAATTGTGTATGTTTTTTCTTTCCGCATACCGATGGATAGATCATCAATACTCATGCAGTTGCTGGGTAGAGGGATAGACATGCAGACGCCCTTTTATCTGTATTAAAAGAGCTAAAAAAAGCAAAAACAATGCCACGCTTTGATTAACCAGCATTATTTATCCGTAAGTAACTGTTTTTGCCTAATAAAAAGAATCAAGGTGAGCTAGGCAACCATGAGTAAAAACAATTTTAAGCACTTAAATAATAAAATTTAGTGACAAAATCACTCAAATGATTAAATTTTATTTCCATTCATAAATCTGCATACTCAATGTCCCATAATGCCAATCATCATAAATTTTCTTAGCTTTTAACTCCCCCCCTGCACCGGCTGCAACAAAAAACGGAGTGTAATGATCCATTGTAGGAACCGCGCGCTCTCCACTCGGAAAACTGTTCGGGTTTAAAACGGATAATGCACCCTGTTCAAAGAGCATTGTTTCAAAAGCATTAAGGAACTTTTTACTCCATGATGAAACGGGGGCTTTTTTGTTATTCCACTGTAATGTTCTTAAATTGTGGACCAAGCCTCCACTTGCGACCACCAAGTAACCCTCCTCCCTAAGCTGCCTCAGTTTCTTACCCAATTTATAGTGCCATTCTGCATCATGTCCTGATGAGATTGACAACTGTACGACCGGTACATCTGCATCTGGAAATAACATTTTCATCACCACCCAGGCTCCATGATCCAATCCTCTACTATCATCCACTTTCGCACCGACTAACTCTGATACTTTATGAGCCAGCTCAGGCTCACCGGATACAGGGTATTTAATCTCATAAAGGGCTTCTGGGAAGCCATAAAAATCGTAAATAAGATCAGGGTGCTCTGCACCAGAAACCATTAAATCGATCGTTTCCCAGTGTGCTGAAATAACAAGACAAGCTTTCGGTTTAAGCTTTGAACCATAAGACTGCAAAAAGGTTTTTATAGCATCTTCTTCTACTGCGATAAGGGGTGATCCATGACTCACAAAAATGGTTGGCATCTTCATCAGGCTCCTCCGTTAGAGCTTAAAAATAAATCGAGTAAAACCAACAAAATAGAGAATGTAATAAGAGACTGGTTTTTACTCAGCAGCGTCATTCCATCAACTTCGATACCAGGTGACCAACCTATTACACAACCTAGTAGCCCTGTCAGCGCAATAATGGAAACAACTTTCTTTTGTGAAACTGACAGTTTAGCGATTAAAAATAATGCTGATAGCCAAGCAATAATGGCTGAAAAGACAGGTAATTTGTTGCTACAACCTCTTGAAAAATACTCGTTAGCAAGCTTAAAAAAAGGAAAATACCCGCTAGTATGCTCACCTAAGACTACTTTTCTATCCGAAAACAGACTGACCACCATCAACATTAATACTCTGACCTGTTATAAATGCCGCCTCTTCGCTCGCCAAAAAAGTTGCTAATGAAGCCAATTCATTCGGATTTCCAAAGCGGTTAACAGGCACACTGTGTAAAAATTGTGCTTCTATCTCTGCCTCACTTACCCCTAGATTTTCCGCCTTTAATTTAATCAACCGCTCTAACCGAGCTGTACGGGTAATGCCTGGGTTAAGAAGGTTCGCTGTCACGCCTTCTGCTGCAAATTCTTGTGTAATTGACTCCGAAAAGCCAACCAACCCCTTTCGCAACACATTAGAAAGCGCAAAGCCGCTCATCGGAGCACTAACAACCGAAGAGCCGATCATCAAAACCCGTCCCCACCCTCTTTCGGCCATCAGCGGTACAAAAGCAGCTGTACTGATTGCGACACTCAAAACAATCGATTCAAATGCAGCCTGCCAATCGGCTGCACAAAAACCATCAATCGGGCCAACGGGAGGGCCACCACAGTTACTTAATAAAATATCAACTGGCTTTGTATATCCTTTTACAAAATCACTCAGCTGTTCACCATCACTCAGGTCAAGTGCTGTAAAATTACATTCCACACTGTAAGCCTTAGATAGTTCTCTGGAGACCTTTTCCAGCTCAGTCGCATCACGAGCAAGCAAATGCAATGACGCTCCCGCCTCCGCAAACTTCGTTGCACAGGCAAGCCCCAGCCCTTTTGAGGCGGCTAGAACCAGTGCATGCCTTCCTTTAAGTGAGCCCATTTTTCCACTTCCCATCCTGTTCCAGAGAGAAACCAAGTAAGCTGCTGACCGTGCGTGTATAAGGGGCATCAACCCCCTGTTTCTCACACCCTCTCATAACAACACCACAAATTTCATCCAACTCCAGTGGTCGGCCTTTCTCTCTGTCAATGAACATTGAAGGTTTGATCGAATCAAAGGTCAGAATCAACTCAAACATTTTATCTACATCCTTTTCGCTTAAGAAAATAGATTCTGATTTTGCGGCCCTCGCTGCTTCATCCATTAAACCCCTAATTACCTTTGCTAACTGGGGGTGAGCAGTAATCACACCCGTCTTCTCCTTTACCAGTGCAGACAATGCATTAACACCATTATTAATTACCAGCTTTCGCCAAAGCTCTAATCTGATGTCATCTGTAACCTCTGTCGGAATTTGAGCTTCATTAAAAACAGTCGCCAACTCATCAGAAATAGCTTTAGGCAGTTTTGATTCATTATGATTAGGCCAGCCACCAAGAATAACTTCAGCCGGCCCAACTGCCTCAACAACGCCCGGTTCAATAATATGCGCACCTATCCTACGTGCAATACCACCTAGGACGGGCAAACCTGACAGGGATTTGAGTATCGATTCATTCTCTACTCCATTTTGTAGAGACAAAACCCAAGGTAAACCGTTCTGCCCCGAACTAGAACACCACCCCTTTAGCTGCTGTGCAACGGCGGTTGTTTGAGTTGCTTTTAGCGTAACAATCAATCCATCGTAATCACTTATCTTGCAACGGCTCAGCAAGGTTTCAAGCGATAGTGCACTAACCTTTTCTTGGTAGTTACCGTTATCATGCTTGAGCGTTAACCCCTTCTCTTGCAGCACCTGCAAATGCGAGTCTCGCGCAACAAAATCAACACTATGCCCTGCTTCAAGCAGCCTCACACCGTAATAACACCCAATGCCCCCTGCACCAATAATCGCAAAATGCATCGTTCTACTTACTCACTCTAAAGTATCGCCTTAACCACACCACCATCGACACGCAAAGCAGCGCCATTGGTTGCAGATGCTAGAGAACTGCTTGTGTAGACAACCATATTCGCCACCTCATCGACAGTAGCAAAGCGCTGGAGAAGTGAACTGGGGCGGGCCGATGCAAAAAAGTCCTTCTCCATCTGGTCAAAAGTCACTCCATTTTGGTCAGCAATCTGCTGCACAAAGTCTTCAACGCCTTCAGAGCGAGTCGGGCCAGGCAGGATAGAGTTAACCGTTACTCCCGTTCCTTTTGTTGACTCTGCCAGCCCCCTAGCTACCGCCACTTGAGCTGTTTTTGTCATGCCGTAGTGAACCATTTCTTCAGGGATCTGAACAGCTGATTCACTTGCAATAAATATAATTCGCCCCCAATTATTCTGTCTCATCGGTTCGATGTAATGTCTAGATAACCTGATTCCACTCATCACATTAATTTCAAAAAAACGGAACCAGTCTTCATCTTTTATTTCAGCAAAAGGAACTGGCTCAAAAATACCTAGGTTATTAATCAACACGTCAACTTTCGGTAGCTCCTCCAACAAGGCCTGACAACCTTTCGCATTGGATAGATCTGCGACAATACCTTTTATTGAACTGTTAACCGTTTCTTTGAGAATTTTATCAACCGCCAAATTGACTGACTCTTCTGTTCGCCCATTAATAAAAACATCCGCCCCTTCAGCCGCAAAAAGCTTCGCCGTTGCAAATCCAATTCCCTTGGTTGAACCGGTCACCAATACTTTCTTTCCACTTAATCCCAAGTCCATCACATTACTCCAAATTTAATCGCTATTTTTTAAGTGCCATTGTCAACCCATCTCCCAATGGAAGTTGACTCAATAAAATCCGCTCATCCGTGACAATTTTCCTATTAAATTCTCGTATCGAACGTGTTGCTGGACTTTGGTTATTAAGGTCGCAGACGGCACCATTCCACAATGTGTTGTCGATCAAAATCAGCCCCCCTTTTCTAACCAGCAGCAAGCACTGCTCAAAATAGTTCTGATAGTTTTCCTTGTCCGCATCGATAAAGGCCAAATCAATAGAGTTTTCTCCTCCTGATTCCAGTAGCCCAGCCAAACTTCTTCGCGCATCACCCTCTAAAAAAGTTATTTTTTTATCGACACCTGCCTCTTCCCAAAAATCACGCCCGATGGCAGCCCATTCAGAATTCAGGTCACAACAGATCAACTCCCCCTCGTCTGGCAGTGCCAATGCCATTGCTAAAGCGCTATACCCCGTAAACGTTCCTACCTCTAAAACGCGTTTCGCCCCCATTAAGTGAACCAACAGCTGCATAAACTGCCCTTGCTCTGGTGCAATCTGCATATTGCACTCGGGTAATTTTGCTGTCTTATCACGCAACCTCTTCATCACAGCAGGTTCTCGTAATGAGTTTTCTAGTAAATACTGATGGAGCTGCCTGCTGAGGTTGATTGTTTGATTTGCCATTACATCGCGCCTATTACTCAGCTCTATTTATAAACAGGAGCCTGCATTTCAAAAAGATTATCGACCTCACAATAGCTGTGCCCTCCGAGCCTTCCGATAAGCCCAAGCCCTTGCATATCGACACGATGGCCATCAAAAACATCTTCTTTTATATGGCAATAAACCACTTCTGCCACAACAAGACCGTATGCCTTTTTTCCTTCACCAATCGTCACTACCTGCTTTAGCTGACATTCAAGGTTAACAGGGGATTCCAGCACTCTGGGTGGAGCAACCAATTCTGAACTCACTGTTGTCAATCCAGCCACCTCAAATTCATTAACTTCTTCAGGAAACTCGGCCGCTGTTTTATTCATTGCCTCCGCTAGATGACGACTCACCATATTGACCACAAACTGCCCAGTCTCTTCGATATTCTTCAACGTATCTTTAGGCTTATCACCTGCAAACCTTGCTATTGAAATAACAATGGTCGGTGGCTCGTAAGAAACTGCATTAAAGAAGGAAAAAGGTGCCAGATTTAGCAGGCCATCACCTGATTGGCTGGAAACAAAAGCGATCGGTCTTGGAATGACAACCGATTTTAGAATATTAACGAAACGGTCATTGCTTTTTGGGTCAATTTTCATCTAATTAAGCTTCCTCTATTATTGATCACTTAAGTATTCAGGAAAAAATCACGTACTAAACGGTTAAACCGCGCAGTGTGCTCAATTTGGGTCCAGTGCCCACACCGACCAAAAAGATGAAGCTGGCTGTTTTCAATCAGTTCAAATAATTTAAGTGAGGTTGAAAGAGGGATTACCTCATCCTCACGACCATGCACAATCAGTGTTTCATGGCTGATTTTCTTTATCTCTGACTCAGAGCTCATCATGGCATCAACCCACCGCTGCCTTGGTGCAGGAAACATTGCAGAGAAGGACTCCTGGAAGCCGGGGCGAATACTCGCCTGATAACGAAGTTCCGCCAGCTCATCTGAGACCAGCTCACGGTTAAACGCGAAAATATCGAGCAGTTTTCGCATATTTTCAATAGAAGGCTCATAGCCCCAAACCGCATCAAGCCCCGGTGTAATATCAAAGTGAACACCAACACTGCCCATCAACAATAACTTATTCACTCGCTCTGGATGCTTAATCGCTAATGCTAATGCAAGCGCTCCCCCAAATGAATTACCGACTAAATTCGTCCGCTCTATTCCTAACGCATCCATCAGTGATATGGCATGATTAACCCAATTTTCCATATTGTAGTCATCATTAGGTAGCCGCTCTGTATAACCAAAACCGGCCATATCAGGTGCCACAACACGAAAATCTTTAGCCAGCTCAGGAATCACTAAGCGCCAGTTGGCCCATGCGGTTACACCGGGGCCAGAGCCATGTATTAAGAAAACAGGCTCACCTTCACCTTGATCATGGTAGTTCGTCTTAAACTTTCCCGTTTGAATAGTTTTGGCAATTTCCGGGTTTTTTTCACTCATTCTGTTCTCCTAAACTGTTAAGCCGGCAACCTCTGCCAGCATCTGATAAGATTTTTTCCGATCAGAGAATTTATGTGTCACATTGACCACCATTATTTCATTGACCCGATAACGTGTGGCAATCTCATTGAGCTCTTCGTAACAGCTTTCTGGCGTTCCTAGTACCATCGAGGCAAGTGTCTCGTCATAATAGGCTTGGTCAGAAAGTGAGAGCTTCTTTCGCGCATCTAATGCTTTTTCTGGTGCTAATAGACCATCACGGCGCCCATGCCTAAATGCTTGCACCTTCCAGTAGGTATGGCTACTGGCAATCCACTCTGCCTCTTCTTTACTGCCCGCACAAATAACAGCAGCCGCTAACATCGGATGAGCCTCTTCAAACGTGGCATTCGGGACAAATGCGCGCCGATAACGCTCAATAATCTCAACAGGCCGATCGTGTGTACCGATAAATAGCGCAAGCACAAACCCAGCACCGAGTTGCCCTGCCATCTCCGCACTACCATCACTCGAACCCAACATCCATATATCAGGAGAACCCACATCTCTAGGGTAAATATTTGCCTGCTTATACGGGTGGTTATCTGGCAGGTTCCCATTGAGATAACCAATTAAATCGGCCGCCTGTTGTGGATAATATTCTGCTGGAATCTGTGCTCTAGGGGCAGATATTGCTTCAGAAAAAAGAGGGTTTCCACCGGGTGCGCGGCCAATTCCCAGATCAATTCGTCCAGGATTAAACGCTTCTAAAACCTTAAAGGTTTCCGCCACTTTAAAGGCACTATAGTGCGGCAACATAACGCCTCCACTACCGACCCGAATTCTCTTTGTCGCATTTGCAACTTGCCCTACCATGATTTCCGGGCTAGGGCTCGCGTAACCCGGCGTGTCATGATGCTCTGCTAACCAGTAGCGATGATAGCCCCATTCATCGCAAGATTTAGATAACTCAATTGTTGAAAATAACCCTGATGAATCAGGCTGGTCATCGTGTATCGGTGACTGATCTAATACGCTTAGTTTTAATGGTTTATCCACAAAAAATACTCTCTCAAAGTCTATAAAGGGTTTAGAAGAAACGATCATAATGGAGCTGGTCAAAAGGGACTTGGTGATCAACCATCAACATTTTCTGTATCGCTTTTGTCATTGGAGGAGGGCCGCAAAAATAAAATTCATAGTTTGTCAGATCACTCCCTAACTCTTTCTCCACAAGCTCATGGATAAAGCCAGTCGCCCCACTCCACTCCTGCTCACGAGCTAAATCTAAATCAGATACAGCGTTATAACAGGTAAGTCGATCTTTAATATCTCCAAACGCTGAAACAATTGCAGGTGTACAAATATCTTTAGGCCCTCTTCCACCATAAAACATATGCATTTTGTGCTGTGCCATTTGAGGGTCTTTAGTGACTGCACGCGCAATAGAAACCATTGGAGATAGCCCTGAGCCACCTCCTATGCAGACAATTTCTCTCGGAATTTCAGTTTTAAGAAAGGCCATTCCATACGGCCCATCTAACTCAATAGAGTCTCCTAGTTTTAACTCATCAAAAATAAAGGTCGAACCTTTTCCGCCCGGCATCTTTTTAATAATGAAACTCCACTCACCTTCATTATTAGGTAAGTTAGACATTGAGTAAGCACGGTCACCTTCTACTCCTGGTAATGACAACAACGCAAACTGACCTGGAATAAACTTTGCGGCAGATGCTGATTTAAAAACAAACTCTGCCATATCACTTGTCAATGGTTTGGCTTCCACAAAGCTAACCATAATTCTTTCCGGTTTGCTCTCCGGCGCAGAATGGTGCTCAAGATTAACCTTAATCGTACAATCTGACTTCGCTATACACTGGCAGCCAAGCTTTCGCCCTTTACGAATATCTCGCGGAGAAAGACCTGGTGCATCAGGCCATAACTCTTCGAGCTCTCCTTCAACAAGCTCAAATTTGCAGCTTCCACAGCCGCCAGAGTTACACTCATAAGGAAATCCCAATCCAGCCCTAAGCGCCGACCGCAAAAGCGTGTCCCCTTCATCCTGTTGAAACTCAAACCCTTTATCTAAAATTTTTATTGTCAACTTAGCCATTTCCAACCTCATTTGTTATATAAAAAAAGGCTAATGAATATAATTCACCAGCCTTCTTATTGGTTAAACAACATTTTTCGAGCTATGAACAGAGCTGACTAGCCGGCTCGCCCCCCATCAAGGGAGGCTAAGCTACAGTGTCCCCACGCTCAATAATATTTAATTTAACCCCAAGCTCTGACGAAAATTACTAACGGCTTCTTTAGCATCCGCTGCAGCATCTGGACTATCAGGGATAGCAGAACAATAAGCATTAATAGCCGCATCACCCAAAGGTACCCACTTATCGAGAAGAGCCTGTAAAACTGCTTTGTTACCTTCAGTTTCTAAGGCCATTTTAACAAGTGCTGTAGACCAACGACGGTGCCGTTCAGCATCACGCATTTGAGCCTGATTCAAAAGGCCCAATAATGTATCGCCATTGTGGCGACCTGCATCACCCAGCTGTACCAATAAACACTCTTCTACTGCAGGCTTTAGAACTAGATTAATTGCCACAAAAGACTCAGCCCAGTCCCACGCAATAAGTGCTTTTTCAGCTAGCTCACGAAAACCTTGCCATGCAGGATCATTTTCCCAAATATTACGCTCATTTTCTCCGAATCCCTCGCCACTAAACCCATTGCTCAACTCTTTTGTGCGGTAAGCAGTATGTGTCATCCAACGCAAACTATCCGCCGTCTGATACGTAGCACAGTTTGTAATTGTGCTCGCAGGAGCCATTTGATGAATATAAGCCGAGCCCAGTTGAAGGGCATGGAAAAGATAACGACCTGGCGTATATAACTTAGCGAGAACAGGCATCCACTCTGGTTGGAGCATCTGATCATAACCACGATCATTCATTTGATCAAATAGCCCCTGTACATAATTCTCTTGGCCATCTTGCAAGATATTATACGTGCGGTAAATAATCTGATCCGGATCTCTAAATGCATCCCAATCATCACATTTTAAAGGGCTCTCATTACGATATTTTCGATACCACTTTGCCATCGGAATATTAGGGTCTAACTCCCAAGGGTTATCTTGGTTGTCCATATGGTAATGCAAATTTGTCGATACAACTTCATACTCACTTGGGCGACGGCGATTTCCCGCTAAATGTGACCATGTTTTTAAACCTTTTAATGGTTCTGGTGCAGCTTGTGCTTCTTCACTCATCTCTATCTCCTCAATCTTTATTGTTTTAATCTAAACGTGTTTATCGTAATAAAAACGAGCTCGATAAGAGTCCGCATCAATTTGCCCGGCAAATGAACTCAAGTTAATTTCAAGTTCACGCATTTCAAATGGACGACCTAAACACTCTTCTATCGTTTCACGCTTTAGAATTAATTCGCTATCGGCCGAAATTCTAAGATAGGCTAGTTTATCGACAACCGTAATTTCTTTATCTGGGTTATCAATTTCAGCCGCCTCAGCGATTGCAATTGCTACATCCCCCGCCCTGACAACTGGTCCTACATTGTTGTTCTTTATCGCATCACCCGCGTTGTGACTTGTCATTATTGGCTCCTCAACATGTTTTTTTTGATTAGATGTTGGTTCCTCAACTGGATCAGTTTGACCTTCTTCTGTCGAGCCACCAAACAAACTTTTTAAGCTACTAAAAATGCCCATTATCTTCACTCCTGAAAGAGTAAACGACGATCAAGTTAACTATGCGACATCTCGGGAGTAATCCCCACTACATCCACATAGATGTCTTCACCTTCGACTTTCGTTGGATAAACCGCTAATTTACAATCCTTAGGGTTTAGCCCAACACCTGATTTACAATCAAATTGCCACAGGTGCGCTTTACATGTGATTACGCCATTTTCAAAAGAACCTTCTACAAGCTCTATTTCTTGGTGTGGACACATATTCTGAAAAGCTCTAATTTCCCCTCCATCAACAGCAACAACAAGAACCTCAGTTCCATTTGCTGTTTCAAAAGTATCCATCTCGCCTTCCCATACATCATCTAAGGTGCAGATCTTCTCAAAAGCCATTCTTCTTTCCTTATTTATTAGTTAATCAATTATCTGAGAAAATAATATCGAGCGTTTCTGTTGGTCTTAAGCCCGCACTTGCAACTGTCATATCTCTAGGGAAAATTTCCCCGTCGCAATGACGACGGACCCTTAAGATTTTCCCAGGTTGAGGTTTTACCCGCCGGTTCAGTGAATGGTGTGCACATTTTTCTGCGACTTGGTCCATCGTGTCATCGGTATCGACAGGAACAAGTTGTATTACAAAATCTCGCTCAAAATTTGAGTGTATTGGAAATAAAGCCATTTCATCCTCCAAAAATTTTTAAAACTCAGGCAGGTGGCTTTTAAACACCACCTACCTGAACTACATAATATTAATTAAGCGGCGTCAGTTTTGGGCTGGCTATATGCCTTTACCCATTCGTAGCCATGTGCATCATCACCCATTTCACCTGGTGCTAACCCCATATATTGCAAACCACCCATTAAATCTGGTGGCTGAACGTGACCCGCCAAGAACCGGTCAATAAAGTTGAGGTGTCCCTTATAGCGCTCTGGATCGATCTCAAAACACCATTTATCAACTTCTGAACCAAAATGATAGAGACGGCCTTCATACTCAAGCTGATAGTCTTTAACATCCCACTTGCTTCCTGGAACACCTACAATTGGTAACTGGCACATATTGCAAACGGTTGGAAGTGTTTCAGGGCCCGTTAGCTCTGGTCGTCCATTCAACAAGTTATCTACGATTACATCTGCACATTCTCCAAAGGTCTCATTCCACCCTGGATATTTTTCCTCAAGCCATTCACGTTCTTTAGGACCAAAACCAGCTGCAGGGTTCCACCAAACGGTTGGACGCCAATACCAGATCCCCATGTGCATACCGTGATGCGTAATATCAAGGTCACGAATGAGGATATCCCAGTACCAAGGCTTATCTAGGCCAAGATCAATCAGCTGGCGTTCGAATTGGGCGATAATCCACTCTTCCATAAACTCTTTGAAAGACTGACTGCGATGCTCCATAGGTGTGTAGTAATCCATCGCCGGCCCGGTTAAAGCTGAAAACAGCTTCCAGGCACGCCAAATAGCTGCATCAACCATTGTTTGAGCTTCTTCTTTCTTACCATTAGCGATCAAGATTTTTAGAGAAGGGCCACCTTGTTGAGCATGGCGAGACTCATCTGTTTGAATGCTAGAGATAAGGCTTGCAAATGTATGGTCACCCGCCTGAGCCGCATCGGCTGCCAAGCCTAAAAACTGCATATTTGTAAAGCCGGTTTCAAAGGCAAATGTGAGCATGATTGAGACTGCAACAGAGTCGCGTGTCATCATTGCATCATCAAAGAATGATCTTGCAGCAATCGCTGCCCACTCGTTTGTATGATAAGCCTTACTTGCCCAATCCCACTGACGGCTTAACTTGGTATAAGCATGAGGAAAATAGAGCTGAATCTGCCCATGACGATTCTCATCCATCATTCCAAAGACGGCCATATTTCTATTTCCTGGCGCTTTTGCAAAACGGGCCATACGTGCTTCTGCTGTACTGGCCGCATACTCAGCCAAAGGAATGGCACCATAGTGAGCAACCATCGTGCTAACCCAACCTGGGTCTGCATTCTCAACGTATTGAGAGCGTTCCAATGCGGCTTTTACAGAGTAAGCGCCCGCATCTTTTTCTCTTTGTGTCTCAACATATTCAGAATAAACAACCTTATAAGGTTCATCATAAGTTTCCCATACCTCTGCAGGGATTCCTCTTGATCCACTCATCTCTTCAGGAAAAAGTTCTTCCTCAGTGACATACTTAGGGGTCCAGTTTGTCGCACGTGTTAAGTCGTACCACTCTTCTCTTTTCAACTTCGCCATTATTTTCTCCTCAGAAAATTTCTTATTTATCGTCCCAACTCTTTTGCTGATTTACCGGCTATCCCAAACTGGGATTTCGGCACTTCATTAATAATCACTCTCACGGCCTCAATGGGTGAACCGAGCGATTCACATATTGCATCTGTAACTTTTTCAATCAGTAGCGCTTTTTTTTCATCATCGCGCCCTTCCATAATGTTAATTATTGCAATTGGCATTTCTTAACTCCTCAGACAAATCTCATCGAGACACTGCCTAGGTCTTGGTAGCGCACACAGACAGAATCACCCGCTTCAACACTAACTGCTGCAGTAATTCCGCCAGTCATAATGAAGGAGCCTGCAGGAATTACTTCACCTCGTTCGGCCAACATATTGGCAAGCATCGCAACACTCGCCGCAGGATGCCCCAGCACAGCAGCACCCGCTCCCATTTCAACAACCTCACCATTCTTTTCCATCACTACACCAAGTGTTTTCAGGTCAAGCTCATCAACAGAGCGCATGCGACCACCCGTTACAAAACGAGATGAAGAGGCGTTATCTGCAACAACACTTTTCAAATCAAATTTAAAATCTCGGTATCTTGAATCGATAACTTCTACTGATGGCACAACAAAATCAGTCGCAGCTAAAACATTGCCAATGTGGCAACCTGGTCCACTTAGTTCTGCTTTTGTGACAAAAGAGACTTCTGCTTCTACTTTTGGGTGAATTAACTCTGATACTTTTATTTCAGCCCCATCAGAACAGCTAAAATAGTCCGCAAGAAAGCCGTAAATGGGTGTTTCGACCCCCATTTGACGCATTTTTGCCATAGAGGTGAGACCCATTTTCATCCCACATATCTTGGTTCCCCTTGCTATTTTTCGGCGCCTGATTTCCCACTGAATGTCATAACACTCTTCCCAACTAATATCGGGGTAGTCATCGGTAATTTTTAGTACATCGTGTGCATTAAGCTCAGCATTTTCTAAATGCTCAGCAAGTTTCTCTATTGTTGCTTTATCCAGGCTCACCTAACTCTCCTCAAACTCTATTCTTTTTCATTTCAAGTGCGACATCTTCGATCATATCTTCCTGTCCACCAACCGCTCCCATTCTCCCCAACTCCATCAAAATTGCACGAGAAGAGACGCCATGCTTTGCTTCGGCCCTCTTCGCGTGTAATAGAAAAGATGAATAAACGCCAGCATAGCCAAGCGTTAAAGAATCACGATCAATTCGAGTTGGTTGAGGCATAAGTGGCAAAGCAATGTCTTCTGCCACATCCATAATTTTATCGACGCTGACACCCGTATTAATTCCCATACGATCACAGACAGCAGCAAACACTTCTAAAGGTGTATTACCTGCACCTGCACCAAAACCGGCTACTGAACCATCAATGCGTGTTGCCCCAGCCTCCACCGCAGCGAGTGAATTGGCGACACCCATTGCAAGGTTGTGATGGCCATGAAAACCAATTTCAATTTCATCTCCAAATGCATCTCTCAAAATACCAACTCGATCTTTAACACCATCGGGAAGCAGGTACCCTGCCGAGTCAGTGGCATAAATACAGTTCGCGCCATAGCCAACCATTTTCTTCGCTTGCTCTAGAAGTGCCTCAGGCTCGATCATATGAGCCATCATCAGAAAACCGACCGTATCAAGCCCTAACTCTCTTCCCTTCTTAATATGCTGCTCGGATACATCTGCTTCAGTACAATGTGTCGCAACACGAATGGTCGAGATCCCACAATCAACCGCTGACAGAAGATCTCTAACCGTTCCTAATCCAGGCAACAGTAGTGCAGAGATTTTTGCCTGCTTCATTTGAGGAACAACTGCTTTTAAATAATCCTCGTCCGTATGCTTTCCAAAACCATAATTAACTGAAGAACCTCCGAGACCATCACCATGAGTAACCTCAATCAAGGGTACACCCGCAGAATCTAAAGCTGTTGCCAGACGAACCATTTCATCTAGTCCAAATTGGTGGCTAACAGAGTGCATACCGTCACGAAGAGACATGTCATGCAAACGGATTGTTTTACCTTTTAAATCCATCACACACCCTCCTGTCTGTTTAACTTTTTGAGTGTGAGCGTGCCATTCTCAATCTCTTCAGCAAACATCTCAGCTGTTCTTGTTGCTGCTGCAGTCATAATGTCTAGATTTCCGGCATATTTAGGGAGGTAATCACCCAAACCTTCTACCTCCATAAACAGGCTGACACGGTTGCCATCAAAAACAGGGCCATTTTTAAGTTTGTATCCAGGCACATATTTTTGAACCTCTTTCAACATTTCATGAACCGATTGAGTAATCGCTTCCTTATCCGGCTCAGTCTCGGTCAGGCAATGCACTGTATCGCGCATCATCAAAGGCGGTTCAGCTGGATTAAGAATAATAATTGCCTTGCCTTTTTTAGCCCCACCTACTTGCTCAACAGCGGCAGAAGTCGTAAAGGTAAATTCATCTATATTTTTACGCGTCCCAGGTCCTGCTGATTTTGACGAAATCGTTGCAATAATCTCACCGTACTCAACTGGCTGGACACGGCTCACTGCCGCAACCATTGGAATAGTTGCTTGCCCCCCGCAAGTCACCATGTTGACATTCATCTCCTGCTCACCAACATGATCTTTGAGATTGACTGGCGGCACACAAAATGGGCCAATTGCCGCAGGTGTCAGATCAATGACTAACACTCCTTTTTCTTGTAGCTTGCGATTATTTTCTGCGTGCACGTAAGCCGATGTCGCATCAAAAGCAATTTGGATATTATCTTCTTCAATATGAGGTAACAGGCCCTCAACACCTTCATGTGTAGTCTTTAAACCTGCCTCGCGTGCTTTCGCCAGTCCATCAGAATCAGGATCTATTCCAATCATCCAAACAGGATTCAGGTTGTAACTTCTTTGAAGTTTTGCCATGAGATCGGTACCAATATTTCCTGAACCGATCATTGCGCAGTTGATAGCCATCTAAACGAATCGAACCGAAGTTGAACCAATTCCACCGATACTTACACGCATAGAATCTCCAGCAACCGCAGGAACCATTGCGCACAAGGCACCCGATAAAATCACCTCACCCGCTTTCAATGTCACGCCTAGCTCACCCATCGTATTGGCCAACCAGGTCATCGCATTTACTGGCGACCCAAGAGCGGCAGCTCCCGCACCGGTATGCATCAACTCACCATTCTTTTCAAGAGTAAGTCCACAGACACTTAAATCTACTTTACGCGGATTAACAGCCGTTCCACCTAAGACTAAGTAGCCACATGAAGCATTATCTGCAACGGTATCTTGAATCTTAATTTTCCAATCTCTAACCCGTGAATCGACAATTTCAAAACAGGGCATTACCGCCTCCGTTGCTCGAAGGATATCGGCATTTGTTAATCCAGGCCCTTGCAGGTCATGCTTTAATAAAAAAGCAATCTCGCCTTCTGCTTTGGGCTGAATCATCTTCTCACTAATTGGAATATCTTCCCCTTCAGAACAGACCATATCGGTTAATAGATAACCAAAATCTGGCTGATAAACATTAAGCATGTTCATAACCGCTTTACTGGTGACACCAATCTTTTTTCCAATAATGCTTTCACCTGCATCCAGTCGCCGTTGAATCATCTGATTCTGAATACGATATGCATCCTCAATAGTGACTTCTGGTGAACGGTCTGTAATGGGTTCAATTACATTGCGAGTGATCAAAGCTTCATAAAGCTCATCACCATATTGTTTGATTAATTTCTCTTCCATAATGATCTACAGTTTTATGCATATATTGCTGAGCTCTGTATAGAACTCAAGGGAATGGAGCCCACCTTCACGGCCAGTTCCAGATTGTTTTGCACCACCAAACGGTGTACGTAAGTCACGCAAGAACCAGCTGTTAACCCAACAGATTCCACACTCCATCTGCGCGGCGACTCGATGTGCTCGAGAGACATTCTCAGTCCAAACGGCTGAAGCCAAACCGTACGAAGTATCGTTTGCTAACTTTATCACCTCATCTTCACTATCAAAAGGTGCTATATGACAGCATGGCCCGAAGATCTCTTCCGTTACGACAGCGGCATCTTCCGGCAAGCCTGTCCAAATTGTTGGTTCTACCCAGCTCCCTCCTTTAAGCTCACTAGGCAAATCAGGTATTCCTCCACCGGTAACAACCGTAGCACCTTCATCAACCGCTTTTTTGTAATAGCCAAGAACTTTATTGCGATGTGCTTCGCTAATGAGGGGTCCCATATTGGTCTCTGGATCTTTTGGATCACCCAATTTCAACGCCTCAGCCCCTTCTTTTAAACGCTGAACAAATTCATCAAAAATTGCTCTTTCAACGTAAACACGTTCTGTTCCTAAACAAACCTGACCACAATTTGCGAAAACTGAGCGAATTGTTCCTTCAACTGCCTTATCCATATCACAGTCGGCAAAGACTATTCCTGGATTCTTTCCACCGAGCTCAAGAGATGAGTCACGAACGCCCACTGCTGCAGCCTCGGCAATCCTCTGCCCTGTCGGCGTTGATCCTGTAAAAGTGATGGCATCAAGCCCTGGATTGGTTATCAGTGCATTACCTACTTTCGCACCTGTACCTAAAATTACGTTGAAAACACCGGGAGGAAGCCCTGCATCATTCATCACTTCGCCTAAAAGGCTTGTTGTTAGCTGGGTTTCCTCAGAAGGTTTAACAACCACAGTATTTCCACACGCTAAGGCGGGACCCACTTTCCATGTCATTAATAAGAGAGGCAAATTCCACGGCCCTATCACACCAATAACCCCTTTAGGCTTGCGAACCGTATAATTCAACGCCCCTGTACCATCTGGAGTTGCCATATGAAAGGCTTCATCACCCGCATTTTTAATGGTATCTGCAAAAATCTTAAAATTAGCCGCTCCACGTGGAATATCTATGTGCCTTGCTAATGAATAAGGTTTGCCGGTATCTAAACATTCCGCCTCAAGAAACTCTTCAAACCGTGCATTGATTCCATCCGCTATCTTATAAAGGATCTCAACTCGCTCTTGAGTGCCCAGTTTGCCCCACTCTCCCTTTAAAGCATCGCGAGCAGAAGAAACTGCCTTAGCAACTTGCGCCTCTGTTGCGACACAGTATTGGTTTACAACTTCTCCAGTTGCAGGGTTAACGACATCGGCTAGCTCATCAGAACCAACATACTCACCATTAATAAAACTCTTTACAGTACTCATTCAATAACTCTCAATTTAATTAATTGAAAAATTCACTATTTTAGTAAAACCGCATCTAGCCCAGCTTGTGCGCAGATGCCATCTTCCTCTTCAGAGCCACCTGACACACCAACTCCACCCAGCAAATCACCATCTGACTCAATTGGCAACCCTCCACCAAATGTAACCAATCGATCGCGACGCACAATGCCCGCTTCTAACTGGTCATTTCCTTTTAAAATCTCACCCCATTGAGAGGTTGAAAAGCCAAAACTGGCCGAGGTGTACGCTTTATCTTTTGCAATACTAATTGAATGGATAAATGCACCGTTCATCCTTAAAAAAGCGATCTCAATTCCCGAAGTATCACAAACTGAGACATTGATTTTTACCCCAATTTCTTCTGCTTTAAGAACAGCGGCTATGACCATTTCAGACGCGGCCTGCGAACTGATGTTTTTTTGCTCTACAAATTTCAAAGTCATCTGGCAAATCTCAATCAGGTGTAAACAGAAGTAAAAGATTCAACGAGTTCGCCGGTGTGAAAAAAGATCGCGCTACCTAAATGGTCTTCAGTCCATGTCGTTACGGGCCGATCGCGTTGTGCTAAATAACCTAATCCACCAAATGTCTCATTTCGGTTTCCTGATGGGTCAAAGAAGTAAATTGTGTAACCTCGGGTAATACCGTGCCTTTGTGGCGTCACGTCAACTTTGACTTTGTTTTTACCCATCACGTCAGCCGCTTTTAAAACATCATCCCAGCTATCCAAGAAGAAGGCACAATGGTGAAAACCCATGACTGGGCCTCCAACAAAAGCGATATCATGCGGTGTATTACTGACAGACAACCAAGTCGCTAACTGAAAGCATCCATCTGGGCCGACCACCACCTGTTCAACCAGATAAAAATCAAGCACATCAATCATAAACTGTGTTGATTCGGCTACTTTATTAATACTTTTTTCAGGATCGAACTCGCACATTAATAAAGCATGATCCAGCCAATGCACACCAGCACCTTTAATACCATCAGGCCAAGGATCTGGATTTGTTGTGCCCACTCCGGTCCCAACGTATTCTTTGTCGGCATAGAGATACATTTCATGTCCACTTGGCAAGTTAAATTTTAAGGCCCTACCAACAAATTCAAGCGCATCAGATGAAATATCTTCAACCTCAATGCCATAGTCAGTAATGCTTTGCTTAAACTCATCAAGGTCTGCATCTTTTTCAACTTTGTAACCAATATGATTCATCCCCGCCCTGTCAGATTCGGACAAAATAACTGAATATTTATCCCATTCATCCCATGCTTTCAGGTACACATTGCCTTCGCTATCGGTATGAACTTTCTCCATACCCAAAACATCTTCATAATGTTTTAGCGCTGCTGTCATATCCAGAACGCGCAAGTTGATGTGGCTAATTCTTAAGACACCCATTGTTCATCTCCATCATTCATTTTTTAATTAATGTTTTAAACAAACCCATACCGTTTTACTGCAGTTGTTTTCTTCAGGATGTTCTTTCTTAACTTCCCAATCACACTTAAGTGAATATCACTCATTGGAAACACTCTGCATGCCAGTGCAATACCCTCTTCTTCCTCACCTTCTGATACATAAGTGCGGCTCATTTTTTCCGTTTTGTATGTACCATCCAACAGGCGAATTTTACATACACCACAACCTCCACCATGACAGCCAGAGGGTATTCCTTTTTTCCCCATTGAGGCCATTGCGGACAAAATATGCTGCCCATCGCTGCACTTAAAAACTTCTCCTGTCTCCTCTATATAAATGGAGAAGAACTCACTCATAGGTCACTTAAATCGACTTAAATAACGGGCTGCGTTTTGCTTCACCCTCTGCATCTGCGGCTGTTAAAAACTTCTCCATATACATGTCTCGTTCAAACAGACGCCCCTTCATGCAAGCATTAATACAAGCATCAATCATGGGAGGTGGGCCGCACATATAAACCTTGTATCCATCAAATTTTCCATTCATATAATCGAGAGCAACCTCATGAACAAAACCTTTCCCTCCCGTCCAGTCAGCTTCCACATCAGGACCTGACAACGCGGGAATATACTTGAAATTAGGGTATTTCTCCTCTAGTGATTCGAACTCATCACAATAGAAAAGCTCTTTACGGTTACGCGCCCCATGAAACAAAATAATCTCTCTTTCATCTCCGCTTTCAAGCAGATCTTTAACCATTGAGCGAGGGCTTGAAAGCCCAGATCCACCACCAAAAAATATCATCGGTTCAGGTGAAGATTTGCGCAAAAAGAAGTTACCGTAAGGTGCAGTAAAGCTAAGCTCATCGCCGACTTTAAGCTGCTCATGTATCCATGTCGTGCCTTCGCCTCCTTCAATGAGAGCCACATCAAACTCAAGCAGATTCCGATTCCCCGGGGAGTCCGCCATTGAAAAGGGGCGAGGCGACTCAACACCTGGTATGTTGAGATTTGCATATTGTCCTGATTGAAACTCGACACCATCACCGCCAACCTCTAAAACAACGGCTAATATTCGAGGCGTCAATTTTTCTAATCGAACAACTTTTCCTGTGTAATCTTGAACAGGAAGGTAAAGTGCATCTTCTTCCTCTTCTACATCAGCCTCGATCACCATATCTGACTCAGGTTTACTACAGCAGGTCAGGCACTTTCCCTCATCTCGCTCAAAATCCATAAGCGCAAAAGAAGAGGCCTCTTCGCCAATTTCAACGTCGCCCTCTAGGATATCAACCTTACAGGTCCCACATAGACCATGACCACAGGCATGAGGCAGATAGATTCCTTGCCGTAATGCGGCATCAAGGATGGTCTGCTCCTCATCCACCTCAATGGTCACACCCATCGGTTCAATCGTAACTTCGTAGCTCATAATTTAGTTCAACGTTCCTTTGTAACCCAACAAACCAGGTGTCTTTAACCAAATAAAAGATTTGTGTCCAACGCCATTTTCTTTCAAGCTCGCATCTAGATTGGGGGTTACTTCCTCACCATCAATAGTCCACTCAACAGTGGCCCAATCAATTTTCTCCCAGTCAGCATGAAGTCCAAAAACACCCGGTAAAACATCTGCAATTAGCGCCTTAAAAGGCATATCAGGGGGCAGCGGGAACATATTGGGCGCTCCACCTAAACCTCGATGATTCTCCCAATCCACGATCACCAGTTGGTTACCATGAAAATTCTCAACAGCATCCCGAATAATTTCAGGGTATTCACCATTAATTGTATTAATCGCCATCAATATCCTCCTGCTTAAGCTTTTTCCTGAGAACCAGAATCACTCTGCTCCCCATGCCATTTTTTCCAGTTCTTCTCATCAGTTGACCCGTGATATTCACCCCCATCATCTGCTGCAAAGTGATACCAGTTAAGAACATCAGGAATCGTTTCCCCACCACAATTACCTTGGAATATTTGCTGTGGAGGCACTAAAGCTTGAACATATTTTTCAGGCTCATTCTCGAAAATATCTCGGCAGCCATCTGAGCAGGTGTGGTACTTATCACCTTTATACTCACTAACACGGTGTGTTGGCTTCATTGGATTCCCATTGACCACATCTGTAAATACCATCGGTATCTGACAGACCTGACAATCTAACGGAAGCCCTCCATTGAAAAAGCGTTTACCTTCTTTTTCCATCTCAGCCCACATCTCCCACCTAGGTCGATAGTACTTATCAAAAGTGTCTGGATATTTTTCAGATAACCAATCCATTTTTTTAGCAGACGGGACGGTTGTCTGAAAACCAGCTGCATGAGAGAAAGCGTAAAACACGCTGTATACTTGATGGCTCAAATGATCGGCTTCAGCAGTTGCCACTTCATGAAACTTAGGCATTTTGATGCCATAGCGAGAGAGATCATTAAACAGAGCTCCTGCATTATCTTCAAAATAGATCTTCCAACCTTCTTTCCACGACAATGGAGACTCCGTAAGCATGTAGTCTTGCATCGCAGAAACGATGCCAAGCAGTCGGTAAGAACGCCAAAAATGTTTATCCATCCACTTCTGAACAATGGGCACATTGTCTTCATGCTGCTCAAGAAGGAACTTAATAATGCCTAATCCCAACGTCATATGTCGTGATTCATCAGATTGCGCAGAGAACCCAAACGTGACAGTCGACATATCTCCGTTATGTGCAGCGCCCGACATAAAAGGAACAAACAATAAATTGGTCAGAAGATATTCAAACGAAAAGGAAATCGAAGTGATAAATTCAAAGGGCCCCGCTGTTCTGGCATCATCCATAAATGATTTAGGAACAGAGAGATACCAGACACGATCATGCATATGAAATGGATCATGCATGCCAGTGAAGTACTTATTGTAATTACTGATAGTATGAATCTGGGTCTGAATATGACGAAGCTCATCAATTGACTGCATTTGGCAGGCTATTTGAGCCCCTTCACCCGCAAACTGACGCGCCAAATGTGCAAAACCTCTGTGAGCCTGATACTCCAGCGGTGAAACCCCCTGGATAAAAATCTTTAGCGCATTGATATAAGAAGCATCACTAACATTAAGAAACCCATCATTTTGTGCGAAGCTATCCATTACCGCATATAGTTTTTTATCTTTTTCTGCTTGATACTTCCAATAAGAATCTGCTGTCAGACGAAAAGGGTCTTCCCATTTATCCCAGTCAGTAATCTTAATCCCTTCAAAGTCTTCATAAGGAAAGACCTTCTCTCTGGGTTGGTAACTAGGTTCCCAAGCCAATCCTCGCGTTAATAGCTCATAGCGTTTGCGCATGTTTAGTCGTTTCTTTACTGCCATCTCTGCATTCCCCCTCAATCAATTCCAGACCAAACGAATATAATCGTCGTCTTCTTCAATATTTCCACCGATAGAAACCAAGTGGACATGAATTTCTTGTAAATCCACCTCACGTCCAATAATTTCTTCAACCGTTTCTCTTCTAATAATGAGCTCCCCTTCATTTTCAAAACGAACCATCCCAGGCTGATAATCGATGCTTATATCTGGGTTATCCTGCTCTACCGCATCAATAAAAGGACGCGCATCCGCATTATCTTGAAAGATAATAAATGTTTTACTCTTTGACATAACCGCCCCTTTAAACTTTCAGACCTTGCTTGGACAGACGCCCAATAAGCTCTTTTTTAACAGAATCAAGATGCTCTGCTCCTGCATCACCAAAAGCCAACTCAGCAACAGGCTTAAGCGCCTCTTCCGCCTTAGCAACCCACTTTTTAGTCCACTCAGCCAGCAAGGCATTATTCGCATCCGACTCTTTCGCTGTCACCTTCACAAGATGGTTTGTCCAGCGAATTGTTTCTGGATACCAGTCATTCATAAAGGCCGTCATCATGGCGATGGGGATACCACCTTTTGCTGTAACCTCTTTCATGAAATGGCCAAAAATAAGCGGATGCAAAAGGCCATCAAGCACGATATCTTGAGCCACAAGCGTTTCAAACCAATCATCTACGACAAATACCTCTTCAATTAAGGCCCGAAGTGGCTGCCAATCAGGTGAATCCATCCACGCTTCTCGCGCTGCAATCAAACCGTTATCTTCATTGTCATCAAGAGCCAGTGCTAATTTACTGATGTATTGAGACATCGCAATATGATCAAACCCACAGAACGCAGCCACTCCTGTAATACTTGCTCCATACCCTTGGTCCGCAATATGCTGATTATTCATATTCGCAGCATACTCAACATGACGCAGAGGAATAACCACATCTCGCACAAGCTGTTTTAACGCTTCAGGGACAGTACTCAGCAGCTCTTGCTTTTCAATCATGCTAAGGTTTTTTTCCATCACCTCTTGCTGGTTTGCACGTGTTGTCACATAAGGCGTGTAATAAAACTGGCGCGGATCCATAAAGGCGTACCAGTCCTCCATAACAATCGCAGTTCTACTTTCGTCAAAAAGCTCCCTACTTGGATCGTAGACAGGCCGGTAATGAAACCCACAGGTCGGCTGAACATCGTAAGTAGCCTCCTGATAACGTGTAGCAGGCCGCTTCCCCACTCTTCTTTCTGTATACGCAAAATTAGTACGTATTGGCTCGATCGCCTTTTTTGAAATATTGACTGACATCTATCTTATTCCCCTCTGTATTTTTAAATGCTTACACTTAAAATAAATACTCTTGACTTATTAAGCTTCTTCAAGCTCTCCTGGGCTTCCATACCTCCATTTAAGGCGGTCATAATCCACTTCTTTAACCTGCTCTGGCGTTAAAAAAAGAACCTTATTTTTTGCACAAAATACTTGGAATTGATCAATTGGAAGAATTAGCTCCACGTAAAGCAGCGGATCACCTATCGCAAAATCAAACTCAATGAACTTGTTACTCTGCAGCCCAGTGACATGTACATATTTCAGGAACTTCTCTTTACTCATCATTCAACTTTAATGTCCATTTACAACAAACTTTGCATAAGCCATGCCAAATGCAAAGCAGGTTGATTTATAAGCTTTTTGTTAGATTTGGACTTTTAAACCAATTAAGTGGCCTCACCAAATGATGAAATTATCTGATGAATTTATGTAGTGATGAAAAATGCCTGACCTAATGTTTTCTATAAAGACATTATATTTACAGCTACTCATCTGCAGCCCTTACAACCATTCGCTGTTAGGGACAACTATCTGAAATTGGCTCAATATTTGCTGAACCTGTTTATACAACAATAAAATTGGAGAAAACAGACGATGAAAGCTGCTATATATTACGGCCCTGAAGATATTCGCTGCGGTACAAAAGATGATCCTAAAATTGCTCAACCACATGAGGTACTTGTTAACGTTAAAGCCACTTCGATCTGTGGCTCTGACCTACATCTATATAGAGGCGCACTAGACCCTTTTATGGAAAGAGGTCACTCTCCAACTGGGCATGAGCTCTGTGGCGAAGTGGTCGAAATAGGCAGTGGCATCACAAAATTCAAACCTGGAGACAGAGTATCAATGGCATACTCTTGTTCCTGTGGTGAATGCTATATGTGCGAAGTTGATCAAACCGCGCACTGTGAAACCACACAAAAAGCAGTCTATGGATTTGGTATACCATTTGGAGATTTAAATGGAACTCATGCTGAGGCTATGATTTTACCTCACGCTGAAGCACACACCATAAAGGTCCCTGACTCTATTTCCGACAAGGCGGCTTTAACGCTTTCTTGCAATTTACCTTCTGCCATTATCGCGAATAACTTAGCGAATATTCAGCCTGGAGAGAATGTTGCCATTATCGGTTGCGGCCCAACTGGATTAATGACGCTAGACATTGCTCTCAGCAAATCTGCTGGCAACGTTGTCGTTTTTGACAACCAACCATACCGCCTAGAAATAGCAGCTAAGAAAGGCGCAATTCCTATCAATACCAGTCAAGAAGACTTCAAAGAGAAAGCGCTTTCTATCACAAAAGGGCGCGGCTTTGACAAAATAATCGAAGTTGTTGGTTATCCAGAAACGCTACAAATGGCACTGGATATGATTCGCCCAGGAGGTACCATTGCTGCTATTGGTGTATTTTGCGATGCTGAGTTTAATCTTGTCCTAGCCGATGTATTCTTAAGAGACATCAGCTTACACATGAATGGTTTTGCAAATGTACAGCCTTATATGTGGGAAGCTCTCAGATTAATGGAGCGAGGCGTTCTGAACCCCGAAGAATATTTTTCTCACGACTTCTCCCTTAACAATATAGATAAGGCTTTTGAGGCATTTCACCTTAAGACGGACAACGCATTAAAATTACTCATCAAACCTTAATAACCTGAGCATAAATAGCAATGGATTGGTGTTTACAGTTTGCTCCTGCCCTTATTTTGGGGAAAAACTAGGGTTTTTGTGCAATACAAAGACCCGACTGGGCTATCAGCTCTTCAGGATGAAGGGCTGATAGCACCTCCTTAACTGACCAAAAACCTCGGTACCCATGCTTGCATGGGATTTTTTATTCCGAAGTTTATTCTCTGTTTTTATCTTTCTTTTTATCCAGCCGGTAAGCCAATTGCGGTCTAGTCATACCTAAAAGCCTTGCAGCCTCAGAGAGGTTGCCCGATGCTCGATTAACCGCTTTATCCATTATGTCCAATTCAAGATCATATAAAGTTGTATGCGACTCAATAAATGAATCAAAGAATGAATTTGACATTTTTTTGATATTTTTAAAATAACTACCCGAAGAAATATCAAGCCCCAGAGAATTACTCGAATCATCTTCGTGCTCTGTTGTTGCAAATAAAATATCACGATCAATTCGCTGACCATTTGGGGTCAGAATAACTCCACGCTCAATCAGGTTTTCAAGCTCTCTGATATTCCCAGGCCATTGATATTTTAATAACATATCGTTTGCTCGGTCGGTCACCCCGATTACTTTCTTACCATACTTACTGTTACTTTTCTTCAAAAAAAACTGCGCTAACAGCTGCACATCCTCTCCTCGATCCCTGAGTGCTGGAATCTCAATAGGAAATATGTTCAACCTAAAGTACAGGTCTTCCCTGAAAGCCTTCGTTTTAACCTCATCCTTCAACTTTCTATTCGTTGCAGCAATGATCCTCACGTCGACTTTACGCGTTTTTACATCACCGACCCTTTCAAGTTCACCCTCTTGAAGTACACGCAATAGTTTCGCTTGCGCCTGACTAGAAAGCTCTCCCACCTCATCAAGAAATAGCGTTCCACCATCAGCTCTCTCAAACCGACCTGGTCTAGAGTCAGTTGCTCCTGTAAAGGCTCCTTTTAATACACCAAAAAGTTCAGACTCAAGCAGATCATCAGGAACTGCCGCACAGTTAAATGCTACAAATGGCTTGTCTGATCGCTCACTTAATGCATGCAATTCTTTTGCAAAAACCTCTTTTCCAACTCCCGTCTCTCCGGTAAATAACACGGTAACAGGCCCCCGCGCTGCCAATTTTAAAAGTGATAATGCTTTTTTAAATACCTTTGCTCTCCCTATCAAAGGTGATTCCAATGAATCTTGCACTATCAACTCATGTACCTGAGATTCCAATTTAACAATCTCTTCACGGATATTCTCAGGCTCAAAGTACTCCACCCCCGCCTCTTCTTCTCCCCAATCTTCTATTGGTTTACCTATGACTCTGCAACAGGCATCCCCTTTACCTCGACACTCAACTTCCTTGTACAAAATAAATTTCCCCATAAAGTGGCTTGTGTGCCCACATGCGTAACCTACCTCTGACCAGCAGACAGATTCATCTGCTAGGCCAAACTCAGCGGTGTGCACATCACACTCGTAGGAGTTTTCCCAAATAAATTCGCCATAGTAATCACCTTTTTCTAAGTCGAAATCTATTTTTATCGGCTTAGCACAAACAACACCTTCTAACTTATGCAGCAATGGTCCCGCAGAGAAAATATCTATCTCCGAGGCCTCTGGACTCAGTTTACTCGCCAAACAAGCATCTCTCGCTCCAGAAACATAACCCATACGAGTCAATACTTTTCTTGCCCCATGCATACCCAATACTTCTACCAATTCTTTTCTCAGTACCCCTAACGTTCCAGTATGGAGAAGAATCATTCTCTGATCACTCAGCCATATCTTTCCCTCTTCAGGAAGAAACTGAATTTTATCGATTAAGCCCTGATAAAGGCTTTCACTTAACTCAAACGTTTTTTTTACCATATTTTTTGCACGAATACCTTCCAACTCTATATTCAAAGCCTGACATGAAATCTTAAGTTCATACAATGAGACAGCCAAGGACAGTAACATAAGAATTAAGCTTCCACTAAAAACGGCCTTTTCTGCCAAATCTACTTCAAAGAATAGAAAAAACCAATTGTCTCTTTAACGACCTGTACCGTTTTGTTGATGGCAAGGCCTATCAGTATCAGGTTAAAACGCGTTTTACGCACAAATTAAGGTAACGAGCACCTCTCCCCCTTGCCGGCCAATAACAATATCTGCTTCCCAGTCACCAATGCGTGAGCGTTCATCAACGACGCTGGGGCGCTGATCAATGCTCACTCACTCTTTTATCTGTCCGCGGCGTGAATAAGTTCCATAACGTTTTTTACGCCGCTTTTGACAGCGCAAATGAAGGTGGAGATCACCTTTCTGATTCTTATCATCAATCACCGCTTGGTAAATCCATTCATGGCTGATTTTTATCTGTTTTTCAGCGGCAAGCCAGCCACTGATTTGCTCTGGACTCCATTCTTCCCTTAGCAGCAACCCAACCCATTCCTAGGTCTCTTCTGGAATTCGTAGCTGAGTCTTTGCTTTGCGGCGAGCTACCGTCAAGCGTTGAGCGTCTATTTGGTCGTATTGCTTTTCCACTCCGTTGCGTTTTAACTCTCGGCTGATCGTGGATTTATGCACCCCAAGTATCATGGAGATATCACTCTGGTTATGCTCTCCTTCCAATAAGGCCTCGACCTGGTATCGTTGTCCTTGAGTAAGTTGCGTGTAACTGCTCATGGTGGTTCCTCTTGCTTTGGTCGGTGGGAATAGTTACTAGGTTAACGTAACTTACCCTCTTCCAATTAGGGGAGTTGCACTTCGGAGTTGAATTCACGATATGAAAACCTCTGGCGGTAACTATGATTTGCTAACATTTCCAAAAGACGATAAATTAAAATTTGAAAATCAGTAGTTGAAGGAAAAGGCAGTATGCCTGCGTGGGACGAGAAGTTATCGGCTAAAGAAATTAGTGATATTTATGACTGCGTGTCACATTAGAAAACAACACATGGCTTGAGGAAATATAGTATGTCAGAAAGTGAAAAGATAGATTATTCAAGGTATTTGGTTGAAGACCCTAAAACAGGTAAGTATCAGGTGGATCGTCGAATTTTTACGGATCCAGAATTGTTTGAGCTTGAGCTGAAATACGTATGGGAAAAAGTTTGGGTCTATATGTGTCATGAAAGTCAAATACCCAAGAAAAAGGACTTTATTACGGGGCATATTGGTCGTCAGCCGGTCATTATTAACCGTAATAAAAAAGGAGAAATTGGAGGCTACATTAATGCTTGTCGGCATCGTGGCGTAACATTATGCCGTACGAAAATGGGTAACACCGGGCTGTATTCATGCCCTTTTCATGGCTGGGTTTACGATACGACTGGTAAGTTAGTTAACGTTAAAGATGAGGACAAAGGCGGCTACCCGCCAGAGTTTGATAAATCTAAGTTGGGCCTAGCTAAATTACCTGGCGTAACAAGTTACCGAGGATTTATATTTGCAACGCTTAATGAAAACGCACATCCTCTGGAAGATTGGTTAGGCGAAACAACTCGTATTATTGATATGTTGGTTGACCAGTCTCCGCAAGGTTTAGAGGTGCTAAAAGGATCTTCAACGTATACCTTCGATGCAAACTGGAAGGCTCAGGCGGAAAATGGCGTTGATGGATATCACGTATCAACGGTGCATTGGAACTATGTTGCAACGATGAAGAACAGAGCAGAAATGGCCCATGAAGGCGAGAAAACAAAAGCAATGGATGCCGCTAGTTTAGGTAAATTGGCTGGTGGGTATTTTGATTTTGGGCATGGCCATACGTTGTTATGGTCAGATTGGAGCAACCCAGAAGACAGACCGATTTATTCTAAAAAAGCTGAGCTTGAGGAAAAGTTTGGTGAAGCCGAAACTAATTGGATGATAGGCCGGTTAAGAAATCAGCTGATTTATCCCAGCATGTTTTTAATGGATCAAATGAGTTCGCAAATTCGTATGTTCCGACCTTTGGCCGCTGATAAGACAGAAGTCACTATTTATGTTATTGCACCTGTTGGTGAACCGGCCGAAGAGCGAAAAAATAGACTGCGCCAATACGAAGACTTCTTCAATGCTAGTGGTATGGCAACGTCTGATGACTTATCTGAATTTGATGCGGGCCACATAGGGGCATTGGCTGAATATACACCTTGGAGTGATATTTCTCGCGGTGCTATACAGCAAATCTCAGGGCCTAATCAATATGCGGATGAAATCGGTTTAACGCCCTTTAGTAGTGGCGCGAAAATTGAAGACGAAGGTCTCTTTCTCGCGCAGCATCGTTATTGGGTTGAATTGATGAATGCGGGTCAAGCTGCAGAGAATATTAAGTAAGGTTAAATCACCTTATAAGGAAAAAAAGATGAAAGATGATTTGCAGCATTCAGTAGAGGCGTTTTTATACACAGAATCCGAGTGTTTGGACGAAAAAAAATGGGACGACTGGTTAGCATTGTTCGCAGATGATTGTGAGTATTGGATACCCAGTTGGCACGATGAACACGAGTATACAAGTGATCCAAATAATGAGCTGTCACTGATGTATTACAACTCAAAAATTGGTTTAGAAGACCGTATTTTTAGAATTAAGTCGGGGCATTCGTCAGCTTCTACACCGTTACCAAGAACGTGCCATTTGATAACAAACGTTCGCCCTACAATGCAAGATGATGGGACGTGTTTGGTCAAGACTAATTGGAGTGTACATTACTATAAAGCGCATACTGAGGGGCATTTCTTTGGTGCATACGAGTACGTTCTTCAAAAAGATGAAGATAGTTGGTTAATTAAAAACAAAAAAATAATTTTGATGAATGACCGTATACCAACAGTGCTCGATATTTATCATATATAACCTTGATGGTAGGTAGAAGATGTTAGCACTTTGCAAAGTTTTACCAGAAATAGGCGGCTTGTCATTGGAAGAAGTTGCTATTCCCGAGCCGCAAGCGGGTGAAGTAAGGGTGAAAGTTGCTTTTACGGGCATTTGTGGCACAGATTTGCATATACATAACTGGATTCCTTTTGCATCAAGCAGAATGAAATTGCCAACCATATTAGGGCATGAGTTTTCAGGCGTAGTTGACGCTATTGGTGAAGGTGTTAGCAAGGCGTCCATTGATGATTTTGTCAGTATTGAGAGTCATATTTCCTGCGGCCGTTGTTATACCTGCCATATGGGGCAAGAAAATTTATGTATGAATACACGTTACCCAGGGGTAGAAGAGGACGGTGGTTTTGCGTCGTACGCGGTTGTCCCGGAAAAGTTAATTTGGCAGCAAAGCAGTGAAATAACACCACAAATCGCGGCGATGTTTGAACCTTTTGGTATTGCAGTACATGCCAGTTTGAAAGGGCGCGGAGTGTCGGGAATGAACGTGTTGGTAGCAGGATGCGGCCCAATTGGTTTGATGAATATTATAGCAGCACGTGCGTTAGGTGCTAACCGAGTTATTGCAACCGATGTTAGTCCAGTACGGTTAAAACAGGCTCAAGAATTAGGCGCAGATAAAGTCATTAATGTATCAGACGCTAAATCGAATCCCGTTAAAACAATTAAAGATATGACGCAAGGCAATGGGGTTGACGTGTCTTTTGAATACTCTGGCGTTCCCGAATCATTAGACCTGGCTATTCATGCAACGGTTGCAGGGGGTGAATTGCGTTTGATTGGGGTACCTGCGGGTCCAAGTTTAGTGAATTTAGAAGCTATTTTACTGAAAGGGCTGACGATTCATAACATCAGTGGACGAAAATTATTTTCATCTTGGGAACACGCCAGCAAATTAATTCGTGATAAACAGGTGGACTTAAACCCGTTGATTAGTCACGTATTGCCACTGAAAGAAGTTGAAAGAGGTTTTGAATTATTACTTAAAGGCGAAGGCATCAAAGTGCTTGTACAGCCGGAGTAGAAAATAATCCAGCAATAAAAATCAATAAGTTACAGATCATTAAGGGTGACAGTTTATCACAGTTGCAATGGCAGCAGTGTTTATAACAGGTTGTGTAAG
>Ga0164315_10000241_pt1 | contig 35386 bp, 28 predicted proteins | sample GuaBasSedimGuay6_FD_113737 | JGI IMG/M metagenome (GOLD analysis project Ga0164315, IMG submission 113737) | Subseafloor sediment microbial communities from Guaymas Basin, Gulf of California, Mexico - Guay6, Core 4569-2, 0-3 cm | ecosystem: Environmental > Aquatic > Marine > Hydrothermal vents... | reverse complement strand
GACGCGATGCCTCGCGTCTCAGATCGCGAGACGCGAGGTTTCACAGACGCGAGCCTTTTGCCCCCTGTAGAGACGCGATGCCTCGCGTCTCAGATCGCGAGACGCGAGGTTTCACAGACGCGATGTTTCAGAGATGCGAGGTTTCAGAGACGCGAAGCATCGCGTCTCTACGAAATTGATAACTGTTCACTGATAACTGATAACTGATATGAAAGCTATTTTATTTGCTGATCGCAAGGGTTCAGAATTACAACCTTTAACTCAGAGAACTTGTGTTGCTTTATTGCCAATCGCGACTAAACCTTTGATTGAATATACACTTGAAGCATTATGGATGGCCGGTATACGCGAGGTTTTTGTCGTGATTTCACCTTTTGCTGATTACATAGAACGCTATTTGGGCAATGGTGAACGTTGGGGTTTAGAGTTTGAATATATATTGAGTCGTGGGCAAGAAGCGCCGGCTGATGTGCTTGCTCGCTTAGGTGCTCAATTGAGCGATTCTGAATACTTGCTTATTCGTGCTGATTTACTGCGTAGTCTTGAGATTCAGGATTTTTTAAGCGAAGCCCAACAACTTGATGGACAAATCGTGGCAACCATTCAAGGAAGTCATGCGGGTATGAGCTTATTGCGTCAACAAACGGGCCCGAATCCTTGGCAAGCGAGTAATTTAGTTCGTTTTCCTTGCATTCCCCTTATTGCAAAGCATCAATCGGCCAATGGGCAACAAGTCAATCAAAACAGGGTTTTTGTCAATCCAGACACTTTAACACCGGAAACAACATTTTACGCGCTTCCGGTTGAAGGTAAGTTATCGATGCTAGATTCCCTGAAAGCTTTTCATCAAGCTAATTTTGACATTTTGGCAGGACATTTTCCAACTTTAGTTTTACCTGTGCGAAAAATCACGGATAAATTACAAGTCGGTCGTCGTTCTAAGGTTTCTCCGCATAATACGGGGCTAGTCGGTGCTTTTTGCCGCGTTCATGCGGGGGCGCGTTTAGTCGATAAAGTGGTATTATGTGACGATGTAAAAGTTGAGCGTCATGCCAAGCTCAATAATACTGTTGTTCTGCCCTGCACTTATATTGGTCAATCGCTGGAACTCAATAATGCTATTGTTTGGGGTAATCTGTTGATACCCGTTAATACTGGCAAGGTTCAGCTCATTTTTGATAGGCGATTATTGGCTGATTTGAAGACACCAATCCTGTATAGCCAATTTGTTGAAGTGTTAAACCGTGCTTTAGGTGTATTCACGTTGTTGATTTCAATACCATTATGGCCGTTAGCCTTGTTAGCCGCATTATTGCAAAATCCTCGGAAACCTTTACGCAAAATCAAGTTACGGGGCAATCTCAAAAGAATCGATCAAGAGGGTATCTCACAGCCGCGTGATTTTACCGCTTTGGAATGGGCAACCTCCATTGCCTTATTGCGACATTTACCGAAATTATTGGCGGTTATCACAGGGCGATTACGGATGGTAGGTGTGCGGCCAGAAACACCTGAACAAGCAGAAGCACGCACGGCTCAGACAGATCATATTGAGGTTTGGGAAAGAATGCGCGATTACGCGCCAGTAGGTTTAATCGGGCCAAGTCAATTGACGTTGTCGTTCGATGCCCCAAGAGAAGAACGTTTGATAGTGGAAGCCCATTATGCTCGTACCCGTCATTTTAGTACAGATATTGTGTGGTTATTGCGAGGGTTATTGGCCTGTTTCACAGCGCGAGCTTGGTTTTTTCAACACAGAGAACACGGAGTACCACAGAGTACCACAGAGTACCACAGAGAATAAGTATCTGATTTTTAATGATATTTTGATATTAAATACATTGTAAATATGTGTTTTTTTGCCCCGACACAAACTGATAGGGGTTAATAGTTATAGATAAGAGGTGGGCAACCCGTTGCCCACCCGACAAGGAGGCTTGGCAAAATGCCACGTTCAATTAAACGCTGGACAAGTAAGATTTTAACACCGTTAGCTGTTGGGATTAATGCTGTACAAAAACCTTGGCAACGTCTTTGGGCACACGCTTGTTTAGGGGCTCAAATTAAAACGCCACTTGATGCGAGTGTTGTTGTTTATAGTTGCCCAGAAGTTCACGGAACAAGAGAGATTCATTTTGGCAAGAATCTGCTTTTATATCGTGATTTATATTTTGAAACCCAAGAACAAGGGTGTATTACGATAGGCAATGACGTTGTTTTCTCGCGTGGTGTACACTTGGTTTCATACGCGAATATTGAGATTGGAGCCGGTAGCATGATTGGTGAATATACCAGTGTGCGCGATGCGAATCATCGCATGAGCCAGAATAGCTTATTGCGTGATGCTGGACACACCTCGGCCCCAATTGTCATTGGCTCAAATGTTTGGATTGGGCGAGGCGTGACAATCGTCGCCGGTGTGACAATAGGTGATAATGCTGTCATTGGAGCGAATGCTGTGGTGACAAAAGACATTCCAAGTCACACATTGGCCGTTGGTGTGCCTGCTCGTCCAATCAAATTGTATTAGAGTTGTCCGAAAATAAGGGGTTTTATAATTTAACTATTTGTCTTTATTAGCTAAAAATTTATTTACGGACAAGTCAGAAAAAATCTACTCAAGCCCCTTTAAACATTTTGTTATGAAAGGCAAGCGTATTTTTTTGGAGTTCATAGCAATCGTTCTTTCACAATAGACATTAGAGTTGATACTGATTTAACACAAAGTGGAAATAAGTTGAATGGTTTGCCAATCATCGTAGATGGTTTAGCAAATGCTTGTTGAGTTTCTTGCAACGCCCTAAACTATTAGGGCAGGTTTTCTAAGTCATTTAAGTCTTTATGTCTACCGCTGGCTTTTTTGTTAGCTTTCAAATGAGAGATGCTAATCAAATTAATTTTAACCCCATCAACAACATCAACCGTTCTATTTTTGTAACACTCTTCAAAGCTAACACCAGAAATGCTTGTTAAAATTTCAAGTCTCATTGGTGGTACGCCCATTCGGGTAATTTTTCCCTTTTCTAAAAAGAGTTCAGGTGATAAGTTTGGAACATCAAATCCAAATTCCTTGAGAACTGTAACTAACTTTTCCGCATTCTCAGGATTAATAGCAATCCACACATCCATATCGCCCGTTGATCGTGGATATCCATAATAGCCAACGGCATACCCACCAATGAGCAAATATTCAACTTGATGGGAATTGAGTAACTGTAAGAATTCTTTGAAGTCTGGTGGTAAATGGATCATAGCCATAGTTAATTTGCCGCAAGAGTTCCATTGCTTGTAAACGTTCAGACGGTTTTTTGGAAAGCCAGTATTCTTTTTCGTCAGATGCGTCAGAAAGTGACACTACCGAAAAATGGGTTTTATCCATTTTTTGAATGGCTTTTTGGTTGTTTGTCAAAATAGGCACGCCTTTGAATGGTGGATTAAAATAATGTAGATAATGGCCTTAAAAATTTTCTGGATCAAAGATTTCCTTAATCGGTAATTGAATAGCCATTATCTCATCAATGACTTCAGTATTTTCATTGCCAAACGTTTTAAAGTGTTCTGGTGCAGAATAAACTGTTATGGATTCATTCAACGGAATAACTAACCAACATGACTTAACACCTAATGCGAAATAGGCTTCAAACTTAGCAATAATATCATCAAGGCCTTGTTTGGGTGACAGAATTTCAATGACTAACAATGGCATTTCTGATATTTTCAGAATATCTCGTCCTTTTTTAGGACGATGCCCACCTCTTTGATAGATACTGATATCAGGTATCAGCTCATTTTGGTTTTTGAGTCCAAATTGGCTCAAATCGACTTGAGTCGCGTCCAAACTTAATTCAACCATTGCCCTAAATTTCTGTTTCTCAGACAACAAAATAGTCAGTTGTGATTTGGCAAAACTGTGGCTAAATGTTCCCATCTCTGGTTCTCCTGTTTCATTCTCAAATTCGACTAATTCAGTCATGGTTCATCCTCACGAGTTAAACAGGAAAATCACAAATTTTCCCTTAGACAATAACCTATTTTGTAGCCAATAGCCAACTTCATCATTTACCGATCTCTTTTTTTATATTTTCAGTGGATTGAAGTCGTTTTCCTTTTAATTATTCAAGCATTAAATGAAGTTTAAAAGCACGTTTTAAAGGATGTTCTACAAGCGTTTTACCGACAATTTTCTTGATTCTGCCTGTGTCGAATTGATCTGGCTGCATGGTGTTTGACTCAATCAATGATTGTAATACTTGTACATCTATTTGGTCTTTCGGTTTTATAGACTCTTTTTTAAGTTCAATAAGGCCTTTAGCGTTTAAATAAGGAATCCCTGCTATGTTGTCTATTTCTACATCTTGAAGTAAATCTTGATAAAGATTCCCCCGCTTGACAGTAAATATATGTAAAGGATAATTTTCAATGATGTTAATACAACCCTCCTCTAAATCAAAATCTTCATAAGACAGTGCTTTTGCCGAACCTTGACCAAAATGAATGAGGCACGATAACAATAAGTCATTAATATTAATCAGTGTAAATCATGACAATCAGCGCAATCAGCGTTCTATCACCTTTTGTTCAAACCCTCTTTTTCTGTTTAACTGTTGATCACTACAAAAATTCACGAAAATTTAACACCCCGCCCTACCCCACCCTACAACTTTTTCCAATGAAAATGGGCAAGGGCTTGCCCATCCAATCGAATGAATGGTAGGCTTGCCCTTTAAGGCATTAAACCGAATACAACACAACCGGTTTGCTTTCCCCTATTGCCATTACAGATGGAGAAAGTTGCTTTAATATCTGGGTATCGGAACCCACAATTAAACTCTCATAACAAACACCCAAACTCAGCGAATAGCCTCTACTGCCTACTATAAGCTGTTCATTAGGCTGGGCACATAAGGCCATCACTGCAAAATGTCCCTGCAAACGCAGGAAGGCATATCTCATTGCATCAACCGGAGAACTCCCCACATCCATATAGCGATTTAACAGCGTACAGAACAGCTCGATATCTGTATTGCCTTCAAACTCATACCCGAGTTCTAACAAGTATGTCCTACTGGCTACGGCATTTTCCAATTTCCCCATATAAGCCACGGCTTGTTTTTCGTTTTGACACCACTGAGGCTGTTCCGTACCCACCTTCAGATTCAGAATGGCGCTACCAGGGGAATATTCGGGTAGCCAGCTTGATAAGGGTTGTTCCTTCGATGAGATTGGCTGTATCACACTACCCGAGCTAACAAATCCAAGCCACTCAGATTGATCATATTGTTCTTCCAAGCTTTCTAATCCCGGTACCAAAATCGGTATCGCATGTTGTAAATTATTAATACCCAAAATCATGATAATGTCTCCTGAATAGTCAAATAAAATGAGACCTTAACACAATCTGGAAAAAAAAGAAAGCTGTTTTTTAAAAAAAGTGACAAATTTTCCAGTCTCCATCTAGGGCCTGTTTTCCTCCCTTCCCCACACCCTATTCACAGGAGCCGGTGTAAGCCCACCTTTTTGGAGATTTGAATAGGAGATTTGACAAACGCAAACTTTTTTCGCGAACGGAAAACAAGAATAGAAGTCAAGAAGATAAATCGAAGCGTCTCTTGCGTTCTTTTTTTAATCAATAATGTTGGCTTCCTTCCCATTGTTTGAAGCTGGCCTCTGTGACACAGGTGTCAAAACCATCAATCTTGAGACACACGATGGGCACCGTCGCTTTTTTAAATTCCTCCAGATAGTTAGGATGGAGTATATAAATCGTGTCATCTGTCACTTTGCCCTGCCGGATATCTAAAAAGAGCGTCTGACAATATTGCTTCATTTTTTCAACATCAACTCGTGCCGCAACACCACTGTTGATCGTCATATCATAACGGCCTGCTAGGCGTGAAAAAGGTAAATAAGGTGCCGCCGCTTCTCCACAAGCACTTGGAGGAACTAAAGTGATATGTTGATAATCATACGAAGACAATTCGTTCCAAGTAGAAGACTGTAAAGGATTCTCCCAGCTATAGAAGCTCGCTTCTCTATGGTTGTGACGGATAGCTTGATGTATCGCGTGTAAATCAAGTACTTGAATCGTCAAAGCGAAACTGAGGTAGATAATGGCAGTGCGTAATCTATTCCTGACAATCAATAGGCTAATGATTAAAAAAAGTAGCGTGTAATTGACAGGCCAAAAAAAATCGACCTGATGATTGAAATGGGGCAAATAGATTCATTAAATCACTTTTAAAATCAATGAGTACAGCATCTCCCATTGTGATTTTATTACTGAGGGCAAACAGGGTAAAACCAATACAGACGACACCTAAAGGCAACAGTTTTTTGAACGTTGCTGCTTGCATAGTACGCTTGCTTAATTCATAGATGGCCCAAATGCCCATCACTAATACGCCTACACCGAGATAATTAAATCCATCATTTTGGCCCTCTGTGACGACAGGCATATTTTTGAGTAATAGAGACCACCACATTGGGTTAAATGGTGCCAGTAAATTCATAGGTTAAGCCTAATAGGAGTAATTGCCCTAAAACAGAAATAGCGGTATAGCGACGATCAATTAACCACAGACGTGCATAAAAAGCGGTGACTAAACCGAACATCATTGCGGTTAAATAAGGATGAATTAAGGCACTGAGACTGATAAAGATCAACCAGCCCCATATGGGCTACTCTGAGAAGTTCTAAAGTACAGCCAAAGTCCTGCCAGTAATAACCAGTGGGCACACAGAGCGGCGTGATTGAGGCGGATGAGTAAAATCGGACTCAATACAAAAAATAGGCTGCCAATAGCGATAATGAGCAGATTTTGACTGCGTAGTCGGATTAATAGGGCCGCAAAAACACCCTGTAAGGTAAAACAAGTGAGAAACCATAAACCGATGTATTGAAAATCACGCGGCAATAATGCCGTAAACGGTTTAAAGAGTAAGGCAAACAGCGGAATAGAATCGGTTAAACCGATGGAGGTGCCGACGGGAAAAATAATCCCGCTAATCTTTCCCACAACCGGAAAGTGCCAAGGTTCATGCCTGAAAAAGTGCCAACCCATAAAGTGCCATTGCCAATCTCGACGCATCAACCAGTTAATTTGGGTTGGATCAACCATTTTGAGATTCAAGACGATGATGAAAAAAACCATGCCAAGTGCTGCTCCTAAAGTCAGCGTCATAGCAAGGGAAGTGTATTTCATCACTGTACTAACCAATAATAGGGTTAGCACCAAAGAGAGTAACAGTTTGATGCTGATATCTTCTAAATAGGCATACGCAATGGGTTCGTCTAAGCTAATCAGTTGGATAAATGGAAAGAAATTTTGCAACGCGATAAAGAGTATCGCTGTCAAGATAAAAACAGTGAGCCATGCAACCCGTTGAATTGTTTGACTTTCATATTTTTTTGAGATCATAGCAATCGTTCTCTCACACATTATACAAAGTTATTAACTGCTTGATTTTATTGCGTCTTTAGCGTCTTTAGCGTTTTTTTTACAACGCAAAAGACGCAAAAGACGCTATTTAAATCTTTTATGCCGTATCCCTTAAAGAAAAAATGGAAGATTAGTCATCAGAAGCGTGCCAAATCACTTCGACTAATCCTTGCTCATTCATTTGCGTCGGTTCCAGCAATAAGGGTGCTGAATAAATTTCTTGGCCATCTGGAGTCACGTATTTCACTATCCATTGAACTGGGTTTGATAAGGGTTGTGCAAGAGGCTGAGTGCCTTGTGGCTGAATAGGAAAAAAGGCGGCATGATTTTGAGCTTGCCCGCCTTGCATTGTGACTTTGGCATAATATTGTCCTTGCCCTTGAGGATAAGGGCCAAAATGCCAGTTCACGGTATCAGGTGTTAAGCTAATGATGACTGACAAAGGCTTTTTAACATTTCCACATCCTGCTGGCGAAAGTGTTTTCGTTTGCCATTCTCCATTGACATATTGCTTGGCTGTGTAGCCCGGATACTGGGTTGTACACAAACAATCTTCTTTTGGACACCATTTCACGCCTTCTGTGCGACTCAACACCTTATTTCGTAAATAAATCAGACTGGTGGCAACAGGGTAATCGTAAATCAAAACGGTGGCGGAAGAGGGGTTATACATCAGAAACTCGCCTTGTGTTTTCTCAGCTTGCTTGAGCGCATGGAGGTGAAATTGTGCTGTTTGCACAGGCAGTAAACTCGTCAGCAGTAGTGCCAAAAAAACGCCGGTTATCAGAGCATTACGCCAAGGCGAAAGTTTTCCTAAGTGGTTAAGCGCAATCCCGCACCCAATGTAAAATAGCAGCACAAAGACAAACAAATAATAAGGGAGCATCGGTATTCGCCACATAATCGGTATCAAGGGAATGAATGCCATACCAAACCAGACTAAGCTGGATAACCCCAAAGTCAATCGCCTTTGCCAAAGCATGACGCTAAAAACGCTGGCGATGCCTAACATGATTAACCACTGCCATAAGGCATGCCAACCCATGACGTTTATAAATGCCGTTGGAAAGTTGACGACATCCAGCCAAGTTGTGCTTTTTTCAGAATACCCAGAGAAAACATGTTCTCCTAACATATAAATACGCAACAGCGTATATAAAATGGCAACAATGATATAAGGTATCAATAAGCGTAGACGTGTTTTAACCGTTCCAATAGGTAGCCAAACTAATGCAATCACTAGCGGCACATACAGCTCTTTTGCCATGGTTGCCAGTAAGTAAAAGAGACTGCCTAACCCTGCCCAAGCCCACCTTTCTTGCCTGACGGCTTGCACATAAGCCGACACGGCTATCAGAGAAAGGGCCAATCCTTCTACATAGTGTCGCACCATCAGAAAATGAGTGATATGAGCCGTGGGTACCGCAACGACGAATAAACTCACTATCATGCTGGCCAGCAGTGGTGCGAAAAATAAGCTTAATACAAGGTAAGCCAACAGGATAACCACAGACAAAGAAAGCAAGTGATGCCAATAAAAGCCGGTAGGATTCAACCCAAATAATCCATAATCTATCCCCAAAGAAAAGTGTTGTAATGGCGTATAGAAATTATATTTTTGACTGGGATCAAAAAAGCCAGCGATAGGGCCTATCCTATCGATATAACGCAAAATATCGGGATCATCAAAGCTCCACCAAGTGTTTAAAACTAAATGGTAAAGTAACCAAAACAGCAAGAGGGGTAAGCTGGCTGCGAATAAATGGGTAAGCCATTTTTGTTTTTTGGAACAATCAGCCATCTTATTAGGCGCTTGCCAAGCCAGTGGTAAGTGACTCAGTCCTAAAAAAAGTAGGCCAACTACGAATATTGCCCAGAGAGAAACATTTGACTGTGAAAAAATGGTAGTCCAGTGCGGCGACTCATTTAACCACCAAAAAACGGTTATCCATGCACTGAGTATCAGCACATTGCCTAACCATGAGCTGTATCGCATCAAAACATTTTTCAAGGTGTGTCTCCAGATTAGTTTCTTGTTTAAGACGTTTTGTCATTTCGCATGACAACAACATCTTGATTAGCTGCCATCGCATCGACAATGTCGAGAATTGTGAAGTATTTTCCCCATTGTTTGTGTATGTAATCGCGAGATTGGATAACGTTAATATAATGAGTGTTATCAGCCATCACATCATCCAGATCGCTGTTTCTACCTGTTATGAGGAACCCTTTCTCTTCAACCTCTCGAAGGATAGCAGGTGGGGGGCGATAAAGCCCTGTTTGCGATAGGCCTTGAATGGATAGCATCAGGGTTGCTCCCTTTTTGGCTATTCTTTTGAGTTCCTGTAACCAAGCAAATTGGTTCTCTTCGTTCAAATGGGTGAGTACCGATATGCCAATGATTAAGTCGAAGTAATCGTCTGGCAATGGTGTCGGTGGTGTCAGTGGAATGTCAGAAAATTTGCCGTGCGGCAAATGCGTTTGGCACCAAGAGATATTGTCTTTGTCAATGTCAACGCCCCAAATTTCTGAATCGGGTACGACATGGAAATGTCTTGAAACACGCCCTGAGCCGCAACCCCAGTCCAAAATGGACTTAAAATCGCTGAAGGGCCGAGAAAACTTTTGTTCAAGATAGTGTTCAAACCTTTTAAATATCGCCGCGCCGCCAATCAGATAACTGGTGGAATCTGGCGCACCGATTACCCGACGAATCCGTGCCTCTTCCGGGGTTGGCAAGTTATGATTGGGATTCGGCCAATACCATGCGGTTTGACGTGCCAATTGGGTATTGTTATTTTGTAAAAATTCAAGACAAGCAAAACCGTCACTGAAAGTGTTTTCGTCAATCGCGGTTTTGCAGACAAAACGAGCATTCTGTGCTGCTGGAATATTCCAGAATATTTCTTTAAGATCGGGGCTTGGCATGGCGTAGTCAACTTGATCGAACGCTTTACCATTGATCAGAAAACGGGCGTTATTTGGCTCACCCTCAGTCACAATCGCCCAACCGTTAATGAGCAATTGATTGTTCTCAATTCGTACTTCATCAATTAGCCATTGAATATGGGTGGCACAAGCCGTTAAATAACGCTGTGTGATCTCATTGTCAGATAAATTTGTCATAAGTCAAACCGTTAAAATAAAATAAATGAATAAAATAAATGGATAAATAGGAAATTGGAAAGAGAACAGCAGAAAATACGGTGTTATCAGATTTTGCCACGGAAAAACACGGAAAAACACGGAAAAAATCATTCCGTGTGTGTCATTCCGTGGCTTTTAATTTATTTTTTTCTTTCGTAAAAAAGGAACGGTAAAATCCATCACTTCTCGCATCCTAATAAGTTTGTTGGGAGAAACGGAAAAAGCGTGTCTATCTTTAATAATGATGGCAAGGATACCACCGTAAAACAGATCGGTACGCTTTTGATCGAGTATGGCATCTTGTTCCAAAAGGGGGGCTACGACGAACTTGTTAAATATCAGACGCATTAGCCAAGGGGCTCGTTTCGCTAACCATTTTAATGCTTTGTTTTCAATAATACCAATGGTATCAGGATAGCATTCCATTAAAATACCTGGGGTCAATATTTTTTGAGATCGCAACAGAATCTTTTGGATAAAAACCTCGTATCCTAATTTGTTTAGATATTCAAAAGAATAAACGTCAAAAGATTGCATATGAGCATGTACTTCTCTACTTTCAATGTTATTTTTAACCGTTTCCTGTGATTCGTGGGGTACGGTAATAATGGCTGCTTGTTTACACACCCTTAATATTTCTGTGAGGGATTTTTTAAAATCAGGCACATGTTCAAGAGATTCGCTGCATAATACAATCTCAAATTGTTCATCTTCAAAAGGCAATGAGTGCATATTACCGATGGCGGTTTCAATGCCATACAGTTCATAAGCTCTATTACACACTTGTTGTGAAACATCAGAAGAGGTGACTTGTGCATCGAAAAATTTTGCAACCATCGCGGCTTTGTAACCTTCTGCACCACCCACATCTAAAAATGTGTTGAAGGAAAAATGGGTGAGTGCATTCATGATATGAAAGGTAATCAAATAGCGATCAAGCAAGTTTGGTTCACAATAACCAGCACGGTAACCATAGATGGGTTGATGGGCAAAGTAAATGCCATCGATATAACCTTCGCCAAAGCGTTTATTCAACCAAGTGCGCGTTTCTTCAATATATTCCTCATCATTTTCTATGGCAACTGTGATAGGGGTGCCGTCGTAATGAATCTGAAATGGGCTATTTTCAAGTTTTTTGCCATTATCAGCGAAGCGAATACTGAGTTTTAAGGTGTGTCGTGGCAAATCACAATGAAACTGGAAATAATGCTGAGGAAAAAATAAATGTGTTTTGCCTGAAGGCTCATTGTTGTCATTGACAATGAATTTAAAATAAAACGCATCATCAAGAAAGACTTCTAATGCAACAGGGCGATCAGGAGCAGAATTATCTTTCGCAATCCCTTCTATGATCTGATGTGTTGCTCTTGTTATTGCGCCACTCAGTTGTTGGGTGTTGGTGTCGTTTGAAACGGTTTGATTAGACAAAAAAATAATTCCTAGATTTTAATGGTGGGCAACAAAAACACGTTACCCACCCTACATAAAAGTTAGTTGGGTTTATAGGCCCAAAAATAATATTGCGGTTCACCTAAATATCCATATAAATAAGACCAGTAATGACATAACGACACGTCGCAAAACCCGGCAGCTTTGAGTTGCTCAAGAAATTCCCAGCCAAAATCATTAAAAACTAATGAACCTTTTTTAGAAAGTGGATTGCCGTGATAAAGAGGCGGTAAGAGGTGTTTGATCTCACCATTTACGAGTTGGGCACGGCGTATTGTTTGAAAGGCATTGAGATGAAAAGGTATTGTGATAAAAATTTCGCCTTCCTTTTTTAAAACGCGGTACATTTCGGCAATGGCTTGTTCGGGTAAATTAACATGTTCTAATACATCATTTGAAGTGATTATATCAAAACTGTGATCTGCAAAGCTCAGTGCTTCTATATTTTCATGGCGGATGCCTTTGATAATACCATCAACAATTGTTCCTCCCTCAATTTTCTCACCTAAATATTCACTGCCGACACAAGTGAGATTTTCAATCTGTTGACTTTTTTTATTTAACCATGCAAACAGTGATGTAATTTGCTCCATTGCATATAAAGAGACGGATTGCCCTTTGCTAAGACGTGTTAACGCAACTTCTTTGATAGCATGTAACATAGCGCGTAAACGATTCTTTAAGTGACAATGTGTGCAAACCAAACGCTCACGCCAATTAGGTAGCCAACCTTCAGCCGTCTCTTGGGCACCAAATAAGCGATCCACTAAAAACGTAGTAGGGCGTTCACACACTTTGCAATAGCCTTCCAATGAAAAACGTTTATTGCCCTGACGGCGTGACATGATCGCCACTTCAAATGCGGCATGTTCACGAATGTCAGGATGCTGTGCTAAGAGATTTTGAAAATCTTGTTGGCTTTGGAATTTTCTTATTTTCATTATGACAAGGGGGGCTTTGGTGATAGAACGCTGATTGCACTGATTGTCATGATTTCAGCTTCTATTGATTATTCATGTTCAACCTCAATATCACCATGACAAATTTTGTTAAAAAACTTGACCTACATAATAATCACCTGTTCACTTTCAAATATTAAGTGTATATGACCGACAGCGTTTTGATGTAACTTGCTGCCGGTTTTTTCAATATGCTGTTCTAGCATTTTAGAAGAACGTGTAGAAAGCATTTTGATATTATCTAAGCTTTCTTCCACAGTTTCAAGGATTTCTTTGCTTGGAAAACGTATTGCATTGTCACCGATTGAAAAAATGACCCTTTCTGGCTTAACCGCTTCACAGAATCTTTTGGTAAATGCCTTAACATTCCCTGTACCCGGTTTTCCGCCGTGATGTGGGTAAACAGTTAGCCATGTCTGAATATCAGCATGATCTTCTAACAAATTTTCAAGTCCTACCAAATCAAGATCGCCTGGCAAAAGTGCGAATGACTTGCCATGGTAAGACAGACGAATGACTGCACTGATTGAGTTTGAGCTTAACTTTCGTCCTTGACGATCTTGACTACCTGGCCCTCTTGCCGCAATATACTGGTTGGGCGCTAAAATCTCAATGCCTATATCACCTTGATCAAGTTTGCCATTGAGATGGGGAGTCAGACTTGGTTCAAAATAAAGACGGTTTTCTTGATGGGCAACTGAGAGCATATAGACTAAGTCATTCCAGAGTTGACTATTTTTCGTTGAATCTGAGTTCACATAGACTTGTTTAACAACGATTTCTTCCGATATCAACAAACCGATGGCTCCGGCTATGTGATCTGCATCAGAATGAGAAAGTAATAAGATATCAACCGTATTGATATGATGCTCAATTAGAAAGTCTAGTAGGACTGTGTTTGGTCCAGCATCAATCACAACCACACCCTCACGGTCAATTAATACCGCGCAATTTCCATGGCCCACATCAAGAATGTAAAAACTTGGCATATTCCCCTCGTGGTTTGTCGACAATATTGAAGTCGGTAAAATACAGTTCGTCATAATGAGTTGCCCCGATATTCACTTTGGCTAAAAAGCGAGCTTCGGGTTCAACGCTTGCTTGTAAATTCATTGGAAACAAACTGAGTGGGAATTTAACAACTTGTCGAGGATTCCATGCTGGTACCATTGCGTAAACCATTGTTTTTTCTGAATCTTGATGAACTTCTTCAATTCTGACTAGAGTACGCCATGGTTTCCGCTCGCTTGAATAACTATTTTTAAACTCATTGAGACATTGTTCAAAGCCACCTATAATGCTTTCAGGTTCGGCCTGATTACTTCTAATCAACACTGGAATATGTCGGCGAAAGGGATGGATGTTATCCCGATCTGCCTCTGCCCAAGCTGTGACGAGTAATGATGGAAAATGTTGTCTATATAATTGAGCAACGACTTCTGCGCCCCTGAAATTGGCATAATAATCTGATTTGAAATGATGTTCCAAAATGGCGGCTTCTGCCTGATTCATGACTGTTGTGATACAGTCTTCTATCGAATTTAAGCGAGAAGTCTGAATGATGGGCTCTAAACCGATTTCGATGAGACTTTCTGCCATTTCATCACGGTTTGTGGCCGTATCGTTGACAACGGCAACCTTTTTGATAGGTTTCTCGTTCATTGTTAATAACATAAACTTTGTTCCTATTTTTTGTGCAACCCCAGGTTACACCTTCATCGTTATACATAAGTTTTGAAATAGATTCATTTCAAATAAACTTGTCCGTAAATAATTTTTTATATAATAAAAACAAACAGTTAAGTTCTTTTTCCCTTTCATAGGTTTTCGCACAGAATGAATATGTTGAAAAATTTTTTCTGATCATATATGGTGTCGTTCACGATACAAAAACCCTAACGACAAAAACCCTAACGACAAAAACCCTAACGACAAAAACCCTAACTACAAGGATTGTATATAAGAAAGGATTTAAACCAAGTACCGCCACGATCCAATCCATTATTATATACAATCCTTGTAGTTGGTTTTTGATTTAATCCTAGCCTTCAAAACCTAATTCGATTAATTGCAGACTGATTTTTCGATCATCTTGAGACTGTGCATCATATTGGCTAGGAGAAAAAACGTTTTCGGCTTCTAATTGAAAAAAGACGATGTCGTTAAACAAGCTATTGTCTAGTGGGCCGACTAAAATTTCGTTGTAACCTGCTTTAATGGGTTGACTGATAGGATATTGTTGAGCATCTAGGGTTAACATAATGCTGTTATGATAATCCTGCCAAGTTTCTGGTACATACGCTTTGATCACAAAAGAGAAGTTTTCTTGTTCAAGCGGTTGGGCAATGAGCCCTAATACGGTTTTACCCATCCAGTGATCAGGAAAGACACCTTCAAGCTGTTCTGGTGTGATGTCTTCTTGCTGAAAAACACTTTTCAACTGAGGCTGTTTTTGATGAGTCAACTGTTGGTTGAGCGAAACTAAGTGTTTGTAAAACGATTTGGGTTTGCCTTGGGCATCAATGACTCCGTTTTCTTGCCAGACTTGATATAAGTATAAATCACTCAACAAAACGGGCGTGCCTTGATTTTCGAGTTTTAAGGTATGCCCAAGGTAAAACGGTATATTCTCTAAATGGATATCTTGCCAATCGTTTTCAATCTGCCAAGATACGGTGTCTTGATGTATGATTTTATTCTCATAAACCACAACAAGCGAGATTTCACCGGCTGTCTTGGCATCCTCTGCCGATTTCACTTTAAAGTCTAATTGAAAAGGCATCTCTTTGACATAAGGAATACCGACACACCAAGCCAGTAATTGACTGAGTACACCGTTTGATCTTAACAAAGCAGCTTTTTTTTGAGTCGCACTATCAAAAACGATTTCGCCATTGTCTATTTCCCATATTGGGTAATCGCGTTCAAACAGGCCATTTTTCAATGCGTTAGCACGAACATCGTGTAATGTCCACATTCCGTATCCAATCGTTTGTGATTGTAAAATGGGGGCAACGCCGGCTAAAAACTGAGGAATCTGATCCGGTAAAATGCTGGTGTTATGTTCAAAGCCTGGTGTGTTATCAATGAAATTGAATTGATCAATAAAAAAGAGGTTGTTGGTTTGGGTATGAAGATGATCAAACATAAACTGCATACGTTTTAAAACCTCTTCGGCCGTTTCTAAACGGCCATCATTAGGGGCCCCCCATGCTGGCGCATAGTAAATCGTTGTCAAATAGGTGTCTGGTGTCAAATCAAAAGTGTCGTGATGACAGATAGTTGAGTCTTCTTGATAATCGCAATCGGTTCTGACTTCCATCGTTAACGGTGGAAAATGTTTTTTGGAGGCTTGGAAAAGCGTTTCAATCAGTATTTGATCCCAAAATGCACAGAATAAATGAATCGCTCTGGATTTGAAAGCGGGAATTGGGATGTCAGTATAAGCTTCAAAGCTGTGTTGATAACGATCAGAAATCTCTTCTAGGGTATAGTGTTCTTCCAAATAACGTTGATAACCGGTGCGCGTGCCAAATAATAGCCGTGTTTCTGGGGGAGTGTGCGTTAAATCCATGAAAAAGAAGTCTTCCCAAGTAATAAACCCTCCGAGTACATTAGAATAGCGTTGTGCGATATCCCATAGCCGATCCAAATAATCACACCATGCTTTTAACATAAGCGGTTCGGCAGCAATAACGATTTGCCGCAAAAAGCCTTCTGGCTCGCTGTCAGGGCCGTTATCATGACTATAACCGAGTCGCAAAATGACTTGCAGATTATGCTGTTGCAATTTGTCTAATAATTGCTGAAACAAGGTGAAATAGTCTTGATAATAGGTGATGGGATCAACTTTGGTTTGAAAACCTACCCAGGGGATTAAGAGTATGACGGTATTAAATCCCATGCTTTGAATCAGTTCGATTTCTTGATCAACTTTGTTGATATTCAAATAACTCCAAAAATTGGCGGCCCAGCCTTGTGCTAAAAAGTGGGTGGCTATGATTTTGTTTTCTGGGATGCGAAAATGGGTGGCCGCCATAAAGCGGAATGCGGCAGCATCGGGGGAGCTTTGTGGCGGTGGTGGTGGGTGACTTGATAAGACGTTCCACCATTTGGCTTGAAATTTTTTCCGATTGATGCCTTGATAGACTTTATAACCGCTTTGAATATCAGTGCCGGCGGTAATGCCTTCATGGTGTATGACTTGGGAGTCGTGACAATAATAGACTTTATAACCGGCTTGACGCGCTGCAAAACATAAATCGGTGTCTTCGTAATAGGCTGGCGCGTAGCGCATATCAAAGCCACCTAGTTGATTCCATAGGGTTTTTCTGATCATTAAACTCGCGCCTGAGCAATAATCGACTTCTCGACTTTGGTTATAACGCGCATCTGTGGGTTCTTGCAATCTGCCATAATTCCAACCACTGGCATCGTTAAAAATCATCCCACCTGCTTCTTGCAACTGCTCATCTGGATAAATCAATTTGGAACCGGTAATGCCGATATCGGCTTGGGTATCCATGACTTTCACGAGATTCGATAACCAGCTAGGCGTGACTTGAGTGTCATTATTTAAAAAGAGAATGAATTCGCCATTGGCAATTTCTGCACCTTGCCGACAGGCTTGTACAAAACCCTGATTTTTGGTGTTATTGATGATCTTGATTGCACCTTGCAATTGTGCCAATAGGGCAGCGGTATCATCACTAGAAGCATTATTAATAATAATCACTTCTTTGCTGATTTCCGGATCGCAAGCTTGTAGTGTTAATAAGCAGTTGTAGGTGTACAAGGCTTTATTAAAAACAGGGATGACGATACTGACACGCGGTTGTGAGAGTTCTGGGAAAATCAGGGGTTTATTTAAATTCAGGGTATTGATAAAAGCAGTTTGCATTTTGCCACACCAAACGGCGACGGTGTGATTGGAAGCGGCATCTTCACAATAAATTTCAAGCGCGACGGGTTGCCCAGGAATACAGGTTTGCGGTGTGGGAAACAGAATATCGGTTGATTGATTATCGACTAACTGACGCGCATTAAAACGGTGTGTAAAATCGTTGATTCTCAGCGTGATGTGGCACTGATTGATCCGACAATACGTGCCAAATCTTAAACGTAGGCCGGTAATAAGGGGTTCACTGGGGATTAAGTGAAAACGAATGCAGACACCGGCTAATAGGGTAACGGGAATTTGTCCATGAGAAATTAATCCCTTTTGATGGCAACCTTGTGTACTTAATAGGGTGCTTTCTGGGTATTGATCTTCAATGACCGTATGGAAACGAGGTGATTGGGTTAAGCGATCTTTTTGCTTTTTGAAGAGTTGTTTTAAAGAGTGTCGTAAATTCATTAATGATGAGTTTTGAGTCGAATAGGATAACTACAAGGATTGTTTATAATAAAGGATATAACTACAAGGATTATTTATAATAAAGGATATATAGCATTTTTCGATTGGGTTAAATACACAACACCCAAAAGTTTTTGCACGCAAAAACTGGGGGGAAAAAAGCAACCACAAGGGCTTGCCCCTACATAATGAGAATGGTGGGCAACAAACACACGTTACCCACCCGACATAGAAGTTGCAAAGTTTGGGAAGAAGGAAAAGGACTTGCCTAAAATTTTTAATTGAACTACAGTGACACAAGTTTTAAACATTGAGGACAGGCATATGCCAGTGACACTTTCTATTAATAACGTACCGGAACTGATCGTACAAAACATCGCTTTACGTGCTTCTCAAAATCACCGTACCTTACAAAGTGAATTGCTAACCATTTTGGAAGATGCCATCAAAGTTAAACCATCCACACCAAAGCAAATCTTGGCTAAAGTACAACAGCTTGGCTTGGAAACCCCGGCAGAATCTGTTGAGATGATTAGAGGTGATCGAGATGAACATTAAAGTCGTGGATGCTTCCGCTATTGCGGCTGTATTATTTAATGAACCACAAGCGACTGACATAGCTAATCAATTAGATCAAGTATCATTGATGGCTCCGACACTCCTTTGGTTTGAAATGGCAAGTCTTTAATAAGAAGATAGAACGCTGATGTGACTGATGATCATGATTCGCGCTGATTTCAGATCTGCGTTAATCAGTGCAATCATGACAATCTGCGTTCTATTGGAATTAACATTTGAGATAGAACGCTGATGTAACTGATGATCATGATTCGCGCTGATTTCAGATCAACGTTAATCTAATCAGTCCGATCATAACTGATTTTCACGCAAAAGTTTTGCGCGCAAAACTTTTGCGTGAAACTGATAACTGATAACTGATAACTGCTATTTACGACGCTTTGATCGCCGTTTTTGTGGTTTCTTCATAAGCGACAGTAAATGTTCATAATTGTTGACGCACATATTGATATGCGGATGCTTTGATTCAAAAGTCTGCTTTAAAATCTTGATGGCCCGCTCATACATGGGTTTGGCTTGAGCATAGTCTTCAATTGATTTATAAAATTCGGCCAGATTATTGAGACTGATCGCCACATCGGGGTGATCACCTAAGGCTTGTTCACGAATCGCTAAGGCTTGTTCCAGTAAGGGTTGAACTTTCTCATCTTCTCCCATGAGTTTATACAATCCACCGAGATTATTGATGGTGGCTGAAATGTTAGGATGATCATCTTCAACCGCTTCATTCCAAATTTCTAATGCCCTTTCATACATCGGCTTGGCTATTTGATATTCGCCTTGCGCTTCATACAGGCCGGCAAGGTTATTGAGTGTTGCCGCGAGATTAGCGTTTTCTTCTTTTAATACATTTTCCAAAACTTCTAAGGCTTTTTTATAGTAAGGTTTTGCCTCTTCATATAATTTCTGCGCTTTATGTAAGCTGCCTAGATTGTTTAAACTGGTGGCCCGTCTTTTATGTAATTTATCAGGCTCTGACGGTTCATTATTTAAGGCGACTTCTACAATGTCCAAGGCGCGTTCATATAGCGGTTTGCCTTGTGTATATTTACCCATAATATGATACAAACTGGCCAGATCATTCAGGCTTTCGGCTACTTCGGGATGGGTTTTACCTAACATTTGTTCTCGAATAGCCAAAGCCTGTTCATAAAGCGGCCTTGCTTGTGCATATTGCGCTCTTTCATGCAAGTAACAGGCGACTTCACTGAGTAATTCAGGGGCTTCTTTCAGTATTAACTGCGATTGTATAATGTGATCAGTACAGGTTTTAGCACATCGCAATAAACGTTGACATTGGGGCCAATTTGAAAACTCAACATCTGGAAAAACATGATTCATCACCTGTACTGCTTTTTCTGCCCATATCCGTTGTTCAGCACCTGACATGCCTTGTTTCAAAAAAGTTTGTATAGAATAGTTCATCGTCATGATTTTGCGATTGGGATTATATCGCAAAAACTGAGTTTTATAAGCTTCTTGTATCGCTTCACCCCAAGCTTCTGGATCATCAGCAATCTGTTTTAAATGGCCGTCTAAGGCTTTAATGCCTTCTTTTAAAATTTCTTCTGGTATATTTTCGGGATAAAGAAAAGCACACAGGCGCAATAAATCGGCCGCTGCCGGATTGGTTTGTTCGGTGTCAGTCAGAGAAATGGCAAAATCACTTGCCACGGAATCATGCTGCTTTTTAGTTTTTTTTGTCATTTCTTTTTTTTAAATTAAGGTGGGCAACAAAAACACGTTACCGGCCCCCATTTCACGCTAAAGTTTCGCGGAGCGAAACTTTAGCGTGAAATATTGATTTGAATGGGGCCGGCAACATTCTTTACCCATCCTACATTAAGCAAAATTTATTTTGCGACATCAGGTATTTTACAAAGTCAACGCTTTTATCAATTCATCTAATGAGGTTATTGGCATACTACATTTATACCCTGTACAAATATAAGCGACTGTTCCATCTTGGGGTTTTTTCTCTGACAACGTACAGGGCAATTCTGTGGCATCATTTGGAATCGCAAAACAGAGACGTTGTGGCGCATAGTCTTTTTGACACGCTGCTTGCCAGGTTTTCAAGGTGTCTCCTTCTCCCCGTAAGATAATCATTTGAGGGGGGAATAAATAATCTTCTAGCGCCAATAACAGGGTTGTATGGGTTCCTGCCGTTTGTGTGATATGTGTCCACGCAGATTGAAGGGTTTTTTCTGCCGCTTCAAGATAACGGGATTCGCCTAACAAAAAGCCTAATCTTCCCAAGGCTAAGGCGGCAATGCCATTGCCACTGGGAAGGGAATCATCTGTAAACGATTTAGTCCGAGAAATCAAGGTTTCATGATCATGCGCGGTAAAATAAAAACCGCCTGTTTCGGTGTCGGCAAATTCTTCTAATAACACTTCCGCTAAGGCTATGGCAAAAGTTAAATCGCCATCGCGCCAACGTGCTTGCAATAAGGTTAAAATGGCCTCTAATAAAAAGGCGTAGTCATCCAAATAAGCGTTTAAATGTGCTTTGCCATCTTTGCTCGTTGCTAACAATCGGCCGTCAACCCAGAGGGTATTTTTAATAAAATCAAGCGCTTGTTCTGCGATTTGGAGATAATCTTCACGATCAAAAATCCGTCCGGCTGTTGCCATGCCTTTGATCATTAAGGCATTCCATGAAGTTAGTATTTTCTCATCACGCCCTGGGCGTACTCGCTGTTCACGATATTTAAACAAGGTAGCTTGCGCCTTATCTAAACGGGTATTGAGTTCTTCAAGGGATAATTTAAAATGTTTAGCCGTTTTTTCGCGATTATGGAAAACGTGTAAATGCCACTTGCCTTCAAAATTCGCTGCCCGATTTAAACCGAAATGATAGGCAAACAATTTATAGGAATCGTTATCCAATAAGTCTTTGAGTTTGTCTTTAGTCCAAACGTAAAATTTGCCTTCTTCACCTTCAGAATCGGCATCCAAGCTTGAATAAAAACCCCCTTCTTTTGAAAGCAGTTCACGGATAACCCAATCTACCGTTTCCCAAACGATGTGCTTAAATAACTGATCATCCCCATTTTGAGAAAGGGCTTGGGTGTTTTCAAAAAGGCTGCTGTTAGTCTGAAGAAATTGCCACGCTTCACTATAGATAGTCAAAAAGGGGCCGTTGTCATAGAGCATTTTTTCAAAATGGGGAATCATCCAAAGTTCATCCACAGCATAACGGCAAAATCCGCCCCCAAGTTGATCGTATAGGCCCCCTAAGGCCATTTTTTTCAAAGTAAACAAGGCCATATCTAACCCCGCCTTATCAGGTTCACCTTGCCTTGCTGTCATGATATAGTGATGCAGTAAACGCTCAATATTGGGAATATGGGGAAACTTAGGTGCGCCTCCAAAACCGCCTTGGATCTTATCAAAACTTGCTGCCAATTCCTCGCGCGCTATATTAAGAGGTGCAGCGTTGATCAGATCGACACTTGTGATTTGCAATGCCTCATCGGGGTTTAAGGTTTTCGCTAATGATTGCTGATGTGCCTTAATTTGATCTTGATGTTCATGATAGAATGTGGCCACTTTTTTTAATAAATCAGTAAAAGCGGGCATGCCATAACGCGGGTGCGGCGGAAAATAAGTGCCCCCAAAAAACGGATACTGATCTTCAGGACTTAAAAACATTGTTAACGGCCAACCACCAGTACGTTGCGTGATCAAATGATGGGCCATTTGATAAATCTTATCCAGATCAGGCCGTTCTTCACGATCCACTTTGATATTGATAAATAAATTATTCATCAAGGCTGCGGTTTGTGGATTTTCAAATGACTCATGCGCCATAACATGACACCAATGACAGGCTGAATAACCAATAGACAATAAAATAGGTTTATCGTGTTGTTTAGCTAAACTGAGGGCCTGTGTTCCCCACGGATACCACTGCACTGGGTTATGAACGTGTTGTAGTAAATAAGGGCTGGTTTCATTAACTAGGGCGTTAGTCTGTTGTGTGTTCGGTTTTGTCTTCATTAATAATTATTCGTATTATAGTTCGATGTGTTCAGGAGTTCAGGAGTTTATGAGTAGGGGCGAACCTCTCGCCTTTTTCAATGGCAACTGACTCTTGAACTTGTGAACACTTTTGAATGCATTTGTAAATGATTGATTTATAATATTTCTTCTCTCTAAGGCTGTCAATATAAACAATGATTGACATGTTATAAATTTTGGTAGATGATTGCTATTATTGCTATGAAACTGAAAAAACAAATCTTAACGGCAAGCATTACAGTATTCTTGGTGTCAACTCAAGCGGTTTTTGCAGCTGAAAACACAGAGGCTGTCGTGTCGAGTAACACCGCTTTTGCATTTGATCTCTACAAGCAATTGCAAACATTGCAAACGGGTAATCTTTTTTTATCCCCCTACAGTATTTCAACCGCTCTCGCTATGACTTATGCTGGGGCACGAGAGCAGACTGCGGTGCAAATGTCTGATGTTTTACATTTTGGCACAGATCAAACTCAATTTCATTCCGCATTTGGTGAGTTGCAAGCGCAAATCAATGCGGCTCAGCAGAAAGAAGATATCGCGCTCAATGTTGCCAATGGATTGTGGGTTGATCAAGCCTATCCCTTTCTTGATAGCTTTATCGACTTGGTAACAAATGCTTATCAGGCTGAACTGAAATCGGTTGATTTTCAAACTGCTTTTGAAGCGGCCCGCTTGAAAATCAACATTTGGGTAGAGGAACAAACCCAAAACAAAATCAAAGAACTCATTAAGCAGGGTATGCTCAGTAGTTTAACCCGCCTTGTCCTCGTTAATGCTATTTATTTTAAAGGCAATTGGGCCACTGAGTTTGATAAGAGTGAAACGGCGCTTTTTTGGGTGACTCCCGAAACCAGTGTTGAGGTGCCGTTCATGATGAGTCAGAAAGAAATTCACAGTTCGTATTTTGAAGATGCTCTTGTTCAAGTGCTTGAACTGCCCTACGAAGGAAATGAAGTTTCCATGATAGTTATTCTTCCCAAGGGTGGGTTCTCGAAATGGGAACAGTCGCTGACAGCAGAACAACTTGAAATGTGGTTAAACCTTTTTATAAAAAAGGACGTTACCGTCTTTTTGCCCAAATTCAAGATCAGTGGTGAATTTGAGTTATCCAACACACTTGCGGTTATGGGTATGCCAGATGCGTTCAATTCTCGTCAGGCCGACTTTTCAGGGCTAAATGGTACAAAAAACCTCGTTATTTCTTCAGTCATTCATAAAGCGTTTGTCGATGTCAATGAAAAAGGCACAGAAGCCGCTGCATCAACTGGTATTGGTATTGGCGGAACAGCTATGCCTGAACCCCCTAAAACCTTCCGCGCTGATCATCCTTTTCTATTCTTAATTCGCCATAATCCATCGGGCAGCATTTTGTTTTTGGGGCGAGTGGTGAATCCGTTAGATATACCGCCACAGGATTATGAAGCCACCCTGTCACCAGACTTGAAACTGCATATTCCTGTCGTGCGTCACCGCAATGAGTCTGGTAAGTTAGTCAAATCATGGGCCGATTTAGAAGGATTCCGAGAAGGTGAGAAATTAATATTTGAACTCGTTGATCATGGGGATTTGGAAGTTCAATAAATTGTTTGCAAACTCAAGTTGGAACCGTAAAACTCAATGCCATCTTCGCTTTCGCCTAAAAACGTTCTTTTGTAGGGCTCCCTACGGGTTTTTGTTGCCCACCATCTTTGTCTCGGAACTTTCCGTTCAAACTTTAGTATTCCCAAAATTAAGGGTTAACTGGAACTGATTTCCACGCAAAAGTTTTGCGCGCAAAACTTTTGCGTGGAACTGATAAATTATTTTCACATTTCACGCAAAAGTTGCGCGCAACTTTTGCGTGAGCCGAAGGCCAGCGAAGCTAAATACAGTTTTTGCGCGCAAAAACTTTTGCGTGGAACTGATAACTGATAATTGATAATTGATAATTGATAATTGAAATGTCTATTCTCCTATTATCGCCTGATGTGATTACTGAACGTATGGCTGGGCCTGGTATTCGCTATTGGGAATTTGCCAAAGCCTTGGCCCCTTCTTATACTGTCACATTGGCAGCACCGAATGCGATACCTGATACACTGCAACACCCGACAAATGTCTCTTTGGTACAACACACGAAAGAGAATATAATAGAATTAACAAGTCGTCATGATATTATCATCTTTCAAGGTTATATTTTTGATCTTTATCCCATACTCCGTGAGAGTGATAAAGTTTTAGTGGCCGATTTGTATGATCCTGTCCCTTTAGAAGGTTTAGAACAACACCACGCGCCACAAGACATGCCCATCATCGCTGATCAAGTTCGCATGATGAATGAACAACTGAAATGGGCCGATTATTTTCTGTGTGCCAGTTCGCGCCAACGTGATTTATGGCTCGGTCATCTGCTGGCCTTGGATCGTATTAACCCATTGACTTATCACGAAATTCAACAGCGCGTGATAACGGTGCCTTTTGGATTGCCAGACAATGTGCCGCAGCGAACTGGTAGCGGTTTTCGACAAAACCTTGATGATGATGCCGGGTTTGTTCTATTATGGGGTGGTGGTATTTGGGAATGGTTTGACCCGCTGACATTGATTCGGGCTGTTCATCGTCTTTCACCACGATATCCTGATTTAAGGCTGGTTTTTTTAGGAGGACAACATCCTAATACAACTATCCACACTATGCCTAAGCAACACCGTGCGATTGCTTTAGCGCAAGAATTAGGTTTATATAATACACAAGTCATTTTTCACAGTGGTTGGGTGCCTTATGATGTTTTGCACAATCATTTATTAGATGCCGATGTCGGTGTCAGTGCCCATTTTGATACCCTTGAAAGCCATTTTTCTTTTCGTACCCGTATTTTATCTTATTTATGGGCGGGGAAACCGATTATCACAACGCAAGGCGATGTCTTGGCCGATGAAATTGCTCATTACCGAGCGGGTATTGTGGTTAATCCGACAGACGAAGACGCTTGGATAGCGGCGATTGAAAAATTGCATAATCCTAAAAACTATGCAACCTATATAGACGGTGTTAGAATGCTCGCTCTAAAGTACCGCTGGTCAATTGTCACCCAATCTTTACTCTCGTTATGTGCCAAGGCATCGCGAGCCCCAGATAGGATAGTCGAAAATGGGTTAAGAAAATCACAAGCTCGAAGGGATTGTGAGCATGAGTATAACGCGCTACAATTGCAAAAAGTGGCGCTAGAACAACAATTAGAATTTATTGAAAATTCACATTCAATGCGATTGACAGCACCACTGCGAACATTACGACGTTGGTTGACACGTTGGAAAACATAAGAATTGGGAAATTGGCCTCTAAAGTCCTTGTTAATTATTAGGCTTTTAAAGGGTATATGTTGTATTTTTACAACACTCCTACTCACAAAAATATTTTTGTTGTACAAATCACTCACTTTGTTGTATATTGACATACATTGAAACATAGAGTAATATTCTTACCATAAAGATTTAAACACTCAGAGGGTGGCTATAATATTGGCTTGATTTTATCTCAGTTTAATGTTAGGTAACTCCCAAAAAATTAAAATACCACTAAATGTAGGTTGGAGTGAGCTTGCGAACTCCAACACTCCAACACTCCCAAAAAATTAAAATACCACAAATGTAGGTTGGCGTGAGCTTGCGAACTCCAACAAAAAAATTAAAATACCACAAATGTAGGTTGGAGTGAGCTTGCGAACTCCAACAAAAAAATTAAAATACCACAAATGTAGGTTGGAGTGAGCTTGCGAACTCCAACACCAACACCATAATCTTCATTGGTATATTAATTTTTTTGAGTTACCTCATTGAAATATTCAACAAAACTTGTTTTCTTCAAAACCATCATTTAGAATGATTGTTATGAAGGCAGTAGTATTTATTTATTTAGAGATTGATTTAAAAGTCTAATTCGATAAGATTTATTAATATAAATGGGCCTGGTATTATAAACCGTCGTAAAGCGTCTGTTTGCGGCTCTCGGATTTGAAAACGGATAGGTGATTTAAATAACTGATCATTGATAACAGATCATTGATAATTTGATAACAGATCATTGATAATTGACTATTGATGTGATTAATTGATTTAATTGATACATTGTAAAGAGGACTTCGTAATATGAAGAAAATGAAGAAGCTTGCCGTAGCTGTCGGTGTAGCGTTAAGTTTAGGAGTAGCATCACAAGCCAATGCTGTGATGGAATTCCAACACGGTGGTAAAGGTGATGTTGTTCTGTTCCCTTATTATAATGGTTCTGAAGGATGGGAAAATTACTATACTATCACGAATGACTCGCCTTTATGGATTCAAGGCCATTTGCGTTTCCGGGGCGCGGCATGGTGTGCTGAGTTGCGTGACTTTGACATCATTTTGTCACCTGGAGATGTGTTTGTCTTCCGTATAGCTGACATTGATGGTGATGGTGAGTGGGAATTGGATCAAAGTTTGGATATCAAGAACTTCCAATACACCGGTTTGGTTGAAATGGCAGATCAGGGTGATATGGATTTACCTACCTCGCATTGTGAAGGAACAGACGGTGAGAAGCATTGGCCGTGTATGGATCCAAGTTATGGCTTAATACCTGAAGCTAATGCGATTCTGACAGAAGACAAGATTGAACTCCAAAAACAACAGGGGTATATTGAATTCATCGGTGAAGCCGTACTGGATGGTATGGATCATAACATGATGAACATTTTATTGAGTGGCGATCCTGGGCAATGGGCACCTTACCAAACTGAATTTATGTCTCATCGTGGCACCACTGCCTGGAAATGGAGTAATGCTGAAGGGCAACGTTTTACCAACCAATTTGATGTCGTTGCGCCCACTTTCACGGATCCGGTGTGGGTAGGTAATCGTGGTTTAAGGGATGTGCCTAATGTGTTATCGGGTTTTGCTGTGGTCTCCAAGGTAGGGCAGGATACCGGTCTGGCATATAATGCGCCTGTGATAGCTAATTTCCGTACCACTGGTACAGACCATCGTATTGATAACTACCGCATCGACGTGAATGGGAACAGTCTGGACGTTGATAACCCAGTGTTGGTGGGCACCAACCGAGGGGTTATTGTTCATAATGAAAATGGGGCGGCATCTCCTATAGGTATAAGTCCACATGGGGATTACATCTATGGCTTCCAAGAAGAAGGACCCGATCCGTTCAATCCAATGCCGGGGAGTCTCCGGTATGAAAGTCTTATTAGTTTTAACAACACTTGGGGCCCCACCTTAGCTGATGGTGACGATTATAATTTGTCACGTTTTGCAATCAATGGTATTAATAATGTTTATGGTACCGTCGACAGAGAAGCTTCAACGGGTCTCATTCTGCCAGTCAATCTCCGTTGGACAGCAGGTACGGGCATTTTCCGTTTTGGTAATGAGGTAACTGGCAATGCCCTAAACCTTGAAATCGATGATTTTGATAGACGGGTTATTGATAGATCGGGGATAAACAGTATTGCCGAAGTTGAAGAGGCTGTGCGTGTGGGCGGCCAATATTGTAGTGGCTTCTATTTTGATGGGGCTGGTGCAGTAGCGGTTGGCGAATCTGGCAGTTTACAAACGTGGTTTCATAGCTGGAGTTTCACGAAGTTCTTCTATGGTGAACGTGCTGATTACTACCTTGAAACCAATCTTGCTGGCTACATTAGAGCAGCAGCACAAGCCCTTGTGCAAATGCCTAAGACTTTTGCCCTTGAAGTGTGGGATACAGAGGAACGCACTGCTGGTGGCGCGACTATCAGTCGGGGACAATGTGTGTCACCTGCGATTGGTCCAGAATGTTTGACCACCACGAGTGGATCAACTGGGGACTTGAACTTGGCAGATTGCTGTGGCACCTTTAGTATTTCGGATGTCAAAGCCCGTTATTCTGCGGATGTGGCTGCGTTCACGAGCGGAAGAGCGGTATTTACGCCAAGAAATAACGATTCGGTTGTTGATGCTGAGCATCAATTCCGTAACAGATATAGTTGGCCGACCCTTCTCTATGGTTATGAAATGAATTCTGGGGAAATGGCCCATTGGAGAGTGTTGAATTGCAGCCGGTAGAACCGGTATTCTCCCTCTACCCATCAATGCCATTATTTCTAGTTAGGCTAGGGCGAACTGAGCTGTTCGCCCCGGTAGTAAGGCATAAAGGTGATATGATAGAACACTGATTCTTGTCATGATTTTAGCGTAACGATCCTTCTGTTTCACGCAAACGTTTTTTTGAGCCTTTTGCGTGAAACGCTAATTTAATCTGTGTTAATCAGCGTTCTATCTACTTTTAATTCAAACCACCATCACCTTTCTGCCCCCACTACTCTCAAAAGTCTATCTCAAACTCAAAACCTCTTTGAATCAAAAAACGCTTCTCTTAATGGCCTCTACCAGTCGCCATTCACACTTCAAAAGTCACCATTCGCTTTTTGAATGTCAGCTTTTCTCAAAATTCACCATTCGTGATTTTTTTTGGATAGGGAATTTTTCGATATGCCATCCAACTCAACCCTTCTTTAAAAATCATTACAGGAATTGCCAATGCCATTATTTAATCAAAGTGCCTACCGGCAATGGGTCACATTACTAGTCTTATATTTTGTATTGACACCCACCGTTTATGCTATCAAAGCCAGCTTTATTGCCCAGCCAACTTCAGGGCCCGTACCATTATACGTTGCATTAGACGCAAGAGGCTCGCAGCCATCTCCGGGAGCAAGCATCACTGACTATAAATGGATAAGCAGTGATAAGCAGTTTATGTTGCCCCTCAACATGCAACAAATGCATTATTTTACGCTTGGTACGTACACCATCACTTTGACTGTAACAGATAGTTTAGGAAACCAAGATACCACAAGACAAACGATTACAGCGTTATCAAAGGGGAGTAGTGGTACGGATCCAGGGACTACCCCTACACCATCCACAGCGCCGGTTGCCAGCTTCACTATTTCCCAGTCTTCTGGAACAGCACCTTTACCTGTTACGTTAAATGCAGCGGCCTCTCGGGCTACTACCAGTGGTGCGAGGATTGCGGCTTACCAATGGCAGATAAGTCCCCCTATTTCCACAACGCCATCAGGTTCCTATTCCTCTGCGACTTTTACTCAAGCGGGCAGCTATACCATTACCCTGACAGTACGTGATAATCTAGGCAAAACGGCCAGTAGCTCAAAATATATTACGGTTTCTCCAGCCGCAGTAGTAACCCCTTCACCAACAAGTCCTTTATTGGTTACATCTCAAGGGGCATCGTTTTACGGCGGTGTCTTGCTTGACAGTTCATTTTTGCGTAATAACTCACTCATTCGCAGTTCTGATAATGTCAAGATTCAGGCCAGTATCAAAGTGGCCTTTGCCCATATAAACAAGCCGGCTGATATACTTGTCGCGGTCAATTATCCATCAGGTTCAGAACAATGGCTCTTAAAAAATGGGAATATTGACTATAATTTTGAACCTTGGGGTGGGCCAAGTTCACCTCAACCTTGGCCTTTAGTTCAATCCCTGATATTGACAGAGATAGTAAATATTGATGATATCTTCAGTGGTCAGTTTGGAGATTTGGTAGGTAAATTTGATATTTATATCATTTACCATGTTGTTGAGAATAATGGTCCGTTTGTCTTCAATGAAGGCACACCGCTTCAATTTGAAGTGGTTAAATAAAAAACGGCCTGACTCATTCTATTAATTACAAGCCCCAAAGCAAAGGGGCTTTTTATTTACAAAATAGAACGCTGATTGTCATGATTATCATGATTTTCACGCGCGTCGTGAAGCTTCGCTTCACCGCGCGCGTGAAACGCTGATTAAAAACGGGCAAAGAACACGGATTGTGCTGATTATCAATCAGTGTAAATCAGGCCATAAATCAGCATTTTCCGTTTAACATTTTGTTGATCACTACACTTGTTTATCAATTTCGTAACAAACTCTTTTTTTCAATTAACAAGGAATAGGTTTATCAGATGACAAAAATGACAACGCCTCTACCTATTATGGGTAGTTTTTGTATAGGCATCAGCCTATTGTTTAATCCTTGTGTTGCCGATGAAGCGACACCCATACCGGCTGAAACAATGCCACAACCTGCCGTTCAACAGGAGACTGTCGTTCCAGAAAAAAAATCGCCTAACAAGGATGCAGAAACGGCCCTTCAAGAAGTAGAGCCAGAAGAACCATCGCTTAACGAAGCGGAAATAGCCCTTCTGAAAGACACGGTGGGAGAATACATAACTGCTCGGCAAGAAGAAGACTTTAAAACCCTGCGCGGTTTTGAAAGCTGGGAAGGTTGCAGAATTGGGGAATTAAATGAAGTTGACTACATCCAAAGTTTTAAGGACAAGAGCAGATTTCAAAAGTGGCAAATCACTAAGGTGATTAATGAGCAAAATAATCAATACAAAGTGTTGATCTTGGTTTCCAGTGATGCTCTGCCACCCCGTATAGCAGCGATTGTGGGGAATAAAACGATCAAATCCACACTGCCTCAGTGGTGGAAAAAGCAGGGTGATCGCTTTGTGCATTTGTTCCATATTGAACGCAAAAAACTTCTGCTATAGCCTAAACCCTTGTTTGTAGGGGCAATCCCTTGTGATTGCCCTCTTTCCCAAATTTCCTATCCCTCCTACAACATCCCTAGTACAACGGATTTACGGTATAAACGGATTTGTTCCACCCACCTGTGAGAGTTCAATCAACCTTGAAACAATCCGTTTAGTCCGTTAATCCGCTGTACTAAACCGGTGAACCATGTCTTCTAAAAAAAATTCCCAACGCTTATCAAAACACTTTGATCACAGACTCACAGCAACCCAAACGGTTTCGCTAGAAAAACTCTGTCGAGTGATCGCACAAACAACTACCCACCTCGTTTTTTTGCCAGAACCGCGCCTAGATTTGCACGATTACGGTTTAAAGCCCATGCTGGCCCGATCAACCGCCGAGCAAGTCAACCAAGCCATACAAGTTTCTATTCCCATCCTCAACGGCAAAACCCTACAATGGCCTCTCAAATTAGCGGCCGATAACCCACCTCTATCGGTTATTGCCCTCAAACTCGGTACGGGTGGCAGAATCAATCACTGTCATTTACAACTCTCTTTCTTTGAAAAACAACAAGATAGACAGACTTTAATCGCCACAACTCAGTTTGATGGCACAACAGCACAACAAGATAATCAATGGGCCGATTTCAAATTAGAGCGGCCCTTGTTACCCGGCCACTATATTTGTCAACTCACCTCCCCCGATGCCGATAATCAAAACAATACCTTGTTTCTCTGGCTAACCAGTGAACACCCGGTTTTACCCGACACCCTCATTGATTTATATCCTTATAGTCTAATGCCAGCAATGTGCCTATCACCCACTGCCAACCCAGTGATAGTCACAAAGTTGCCACTCCTGCGTGGAAAAATCCTGCAATGGCAGATAGATTTAGAGGCCGATAGCCAAACCATTACCCGCGTTTTTTTGAAACTCGGCACTGGCGGCCGGATCAATCAATGTCAATTAGTCTTATCTCTTTTTGCACAACACACTGATACAATTGAATTATTCGCCGTTGCTTCGCTCAAAGGCGCAACTGTAATTGATGGCCAATGGACAGAATTTGTCTTAGATCAGCCCATATTGCCCGGCCGCTATTTTTGTCAACTCCACTCCCCCGATGCCGACAACCAAAAAAACATTCTATTTGTATGGTTAATAAAAGAAATCATAAAAGACAAGCTAAGCCATTATAGCTACGTTTCGCCTTCAACCCGCAAATTGAAAAGCGCACTACTGAAAAAACCATTACCGCTTATCAGCGTGATTATCACGATGCCTATCAATGAGGCAGGGCTTGAATTGTATTTACAGGCCGCTTTAAACAGCGTAGTGCAACAAATCTATCCCCACTGGGAACTTTGTCTGATCACTGACACCCATCAAACCTGGCTTGAAACCTACTGTCGCCGCTATCCCGATCAAATCAAACTCGCCTACAGTCAACCGGAACAATCACTCGCCAGCCAAATCAATACCGCACTGGCACTCGCCACAGGCGACTATACCGTTTTTTTGTGGCCGGATGATGTCTTAAGCGAAGACGCACTATTAGAAATCGCCAAAAAGATTAATCAAGCTGCCCAACCCATTGATATGCTGTACTCTGATGAAGATCAAATGAACGATCTTGAAAGCTTTCATAAGCCTTATTTTAAGCCAGCATGGGCTCCTGAGATGGTTTGTGGACAGCTATATACCGGACAATTGAGCGTTTATCGTACCCGCTTATTAAAAGAAATCGGCGGAATGCGTGAAACCTGGCACCCTCAACCATTAGGAGAATGGGCCGCCAAGCTATTGAAAAACCAAATCAATCGAGGGCAATGGCTCAACTTCATCAAACAAATCAATCTATTTTATAAAGCCCAGCATGAACTGCACTTATGGGATATGGTATTGAGATTCACCGAGCAAACCCAGCGTATTGAACATATTCCAAAAATCCTTTATCACCGTCGTCGGCAAGCTCCAATTGCCATTAACCCAGCCAAGACATTAGAAATCGTTCAACAAGCCTTGGATAGAGAAGGATTAGGAGGGCGCGTCACACCCAATCCTCTTGTCGCGCAAACTCACATCCTACATTACCCCGTCCAAAAACAACCGCTCGTCAGTATAATCATACCGACTAAAGATATGGCGGCCATGCTGGCACACTGTATTGAAAGCATTCGCACCCTCACCACCTACCCCAACTGGGAAATCATTATCGTTGATAATGGCAGCACTAACGCAATCACTTTCGCCCTGTTTGAAAAATATCAGGCAGAATTAGGCCAAGCTTTTACAGTTTCTCGACACGACATCCCTTTTAATTTTTCCAAATTAGTCAATCACGGTGTCAAAGCCGCTAACGGTGACATCATCCTATTGCTCAATAACGACACAACCGTTTTAGGGCCCCCGAATTGGCTACAAGAAATGATAGGGTTTGCCCAACACCCAAAAATAGCCGCAGTCGGTTGTAAGTTATTGTATCCAGAGGATAATACCATTCAACATGCCGGCCTGATTTGCGGCCTAGGCGGGATTGCGAATCATGGGCATAAACACTTTCCCGCCAACAGCCCAGGCTATTTTAATCGCCTAGCCATCGTATCGAATTACTCCGCCATCACAGGCGCTTGTCTCATGATAAAACGGACACTCTGGGAACAAATCAACGGTTTTGATGAACAACTCGCCATAGCCTTCAACGATGTCGATTTTTGTCTCAAACTACTCAACAAAGGTTTACGTCACGTCGTACTACCCCACGTCACCTTTTATCACCACGAATCCAAAAGCCGAGGCTTAGAAAATACAGCAGCCAAGAAAAACCGTTTACGCCAAGAAGAAGCCTACATGAAACAACGTTGGGGAGCCATTTTGCAAAAAGATCCGTTTTATAACCCCCATTTAACTAAACAAGCCGAAGATTTTAGACTCGCTTCAGACTCCATTTACTATAGTCAAGCTCGCAAGAAATGGTGGAAGCTGTGGTGGTAGGTTATCAGTTTCACGCAAAAGTTTTGCGCGCAAAACTGTATTTAGCTTCGCTGGCCTTCGGCTCACGCAAAAGTTTCGCTTCGCGAAACTTTTGCGTGAAATGTGAAAATCAGTTATCAGTTATCAGTTATCAGTTATTTGTTATTTATAATTAACTATACTGCACGCGGGCACAATTTAAACTTTTAAAAGCTTTCGCGATTGGATGGACTACAAAAGCAAATCGATCAAAAAAATCTTAAAAGCACAACCCCGTAGGGGTTGAATGTGAAACTTCGTTGCCGAGCGTAGCGAGATCATAGCCCCAGGTGGCAACCTGGGGTTGCCAAAAAAATTATAAAAGTTAACCAAAATGGGCTATTTTGATAAACTTATCTTATTATTTTGAAGCATTTTGATAAAAAATTGAACCAAATGGTATTTTTTTGAACAATTATTGTCTCTCACCGGGCAAAATAGGGCGGTATCCAGCCCTGTGGAGGATGTTAATTAACTTATTGATTATTAACACTATTTTATTTTTTGTTTAACGCAAAATGTCGAACTGTTTTTTACCTTGCAAAGTTTAAGGCAAGAGTTAGGGCATCGGCCCTGTGTATTTCATCTCAAAATCAATTTTGATGATATTATCTTGAGCATCATCAAACTCAAAACACCCTCAAAATAATCAACAGGGCATCGATTATCAAATAATTCTGTAGAAACGCGATGCATCGCGTCTCAGAATCGCGTTTCATAATCGCGTTTCATAATCGTGATATTACCAGAGACGCGATGCATCGCGTCTCTACAATTAATCAACAGGGCATCGATTATCAAATAATTCTGTAGAGACGCACTGCGTGCGTCTCAGAATCGCGTCTCAGAATCGCGTCTCAG
>Ga0164315_10000239_pt1 | contig 35651 bp, 28 predicted proteins | sample GuaBasSedimGuay6_FD_113737 | JGI IMG/M metagenome (GOLD analysis project Ga0164315, IMG submission 113737) | Subseafloor sediment microbial communities from Guaymas Basin, Gulf of California, Mexico - Guay6, Core 4569-2, 0-3 cm | ecosystem: Environmental > Aquatic > Marine > Hydrothermal vents... | reverse complement strand
AAGCAGTTTGTTCATCACCACCTCAACTTAGGAGTTGAATACGATGAGGGTTCCGCCCTGGCTTGAGTCCGGTTATGTGAATACCAATACAGGATTCAAATTATACCCTGATGTTCTGCTTTTAATTGAAAGAGAATCCAAAATTGTCAGATCAAGTCTGGACTATTTCATTTAAATGCTTCCGAGAATTCTCCATCATAACTCGCTTTGCTTTTAAATTCCAGAGTATGAGTCATGGGATTTATTCCATATTGATACTTTGCTTGAACTTCTTCTGCTACCAAAATGAAACTGACATGTTCACCATTTACTGAATTTGGCATCATGAAGGCCAGACAATGAGGGTCTTGACTTCTATTATCAATATCATTTTTCAGTCCGGCCTTATCTAGCCATTCATCTTCTGTCAATGTAAGAACTCCTATTTTTCCTGGTGCATCATAGAGAAAAAACAACGAGTAAGACAATTCTTGATATTCTTCGAATACCCCACAAAATATCTCACGTATTTGTTCCTGAAATTCATGTATTGCGTTTTCCTTTTCAACTTTAGTTACTAATTCATTTATCCTGAAAGGATTGCTGAACCTGCCTTCAAATGAATCATCACTTATCTCAAGACGAAGCTTTCCATTTTTATCAGGCTTATATATATACACTTTATGAGTGCCATCACGAGTATTGAAGATTTGCGTAATTAAAGTTTCTCTATCGCTACATTCAGAAGGTCTTCTGTTTTCCTCTCTAGCAATCTTTGATGACCATCCGTCACAAGTAAAAACACATGCAATCACTTTGGGATTCTCGCACAATTTGCGCATCATAGAATCAAAAGCGTCCTTACTTTCTTGTCCATTAAAAGATGTTGCGACCGATTTAGTAGTCCCGTCATGATATAAAACTGCGAAGGTTGGTGGATAACCGCCATTTTCTTCAAAAAACTTTGTTACATCACGAGTTTGTTGTCGTAAAAATTCTTCCTTTTTCATATCTAATAGTTTTAATTTATATTTCTTACTATTCGTATTTCTTCTTAAAAATTTCAATTATATCGTTGGTAATCTCAAGGGATCCCAACTTGGAATCAGTCATATCCACAAACGTTTTCCAATCTTCGAGTGTTGGTAGCTTATGACTTACTTTTGAAAGGGCCACCACTCAGTTTGACTGGGGATTTTCCATGCCGGGAGGTCATGGAAATGGTGCATATATTTCCATCAATTCTCTTGTTAAAATCTGGATAATGATACCGGCTTCTAACAACTGCCACTTTCTTTTTGGAGCGGTATGCCATGCTACACAGAGGACAACCAGAGCCTCTTAGATGGGAGTCAAGTCTCTGACGAAAGTCTCCATGCTTTTTGCATGTGATGATGATATAATCACTCTTTCGTGTCTCTTGTGTATAATTGCACTTGGAATAATCATATGCCTCCCCATGATACTTTTTGACTTCTTTCATAAATTCTTCTCGTGTTAATCTATTCCTCGCACAATACGGACATATTCCTCCATTTAGGTGGTAAGCAGGTGTTTGTTGAAAGACCCCATGTCGCGAGCATACAATTATGATATGCTGGTTGGACTTCTCATAATTCACCAATGAGTAATCATACTTATCCCCGTGGATAAGTTTTGCGTTTTCGATAAAGACTGTCGTTTTGTTTTTCATAATTATAAGTTTGAGTTGTTTTTACAATTTTTGTCACTGTTTACTTTCCATTTAGATTATTCTTTATCTCACCGTTTTCAGCATCCCAGTTTTCGTTGTGTGGGAATTGCGAAAAAAGTATTTCCATTCACCTATACGAATTAATTCTTCTTTTCTTACAGTTAACTCTTCAGTAATGTCAATTGTGAGGAGGTGGAAGAATCCAAGATATACGAATGGTTTTAACCTGACTCTGCATGAAGATTTGTTGGAATTACCAATGAAATGGAAGAAGCCACGACAGATTTTTCCATGCTCGATGTCCGATATTTTTCATGAAGATATCCCCGGCAACTTTATCAGAAAAATATTCGATACAATGAATAGATGCCCCCAACATACCTTCATAGTGCTGACCAAGCGTGCTGACAGAATGCTGGAATTATCTCCAACATTAAATTGGTCTGATAACATCTGGTTAGGTATCACCTTGGAAGAGGCCAGATATGCTGACAGGATTGACCATTTGAAGCAGACACCAGCATCAAATAAGTTCGTGTGTGCTGAACCATTACTGAGTGATTTAGGAGAACTGGATTTAACAGGTATTGATTGGGTAGTTGTTGGTGGTGAGTCTGGAAAAAGTTTCAGGCCATGCAAAGAAGAATGGGTGATACACCTGCGTGACCAATGTAAAGCACAGGGAGTAACTTTTACTTTCAAACAGTGGGGTGGTAAACTGCGTAAGCGTAATGGTTCATTACTACAAGGCAAACACTACCATGAAATGCCAGTGTCAAATCAGGTTAAAGTCTTTATTGGTGACTGATGATAGAGGAAAGGTTGGGATAGCAAACAGCTACGCCCACAAAATAGGAGATCAAAACAGCGAGACTTCCAGTTATTGAAGGCCCAAAATTTAAGGGGAGCTGATAACTTCTTTCAATGACCTGCAGTATTTATATCAAAGAGAAAAGCTTATGAACCCTAAAGAATTAAATCCTGATATCAAACCTGCAATTGGAATTCAAGCGTGGTTTAAGAGAACCGGAAATTCCTTGTTTGTCCGCAGTCCCTGTGTCTTCACAGAGATTCGACACTAGAAATTGGCGAGATTTACGAGATACATGATTTTACTGAACCTGAAGTCAAACTTATATACATTAAACTTATTTAGGTTTACCTGCGAGGATTTTCATTCCATATAATCGCAGTTGATATTTCTAATGGTGACCTGAAATTGAAAAGTCAAAGATTAAATGCTCCGGAGCTTCCTTGTTCATTCCTGATTTGTGACTTGCTGTACTTTGATGAAGATTTGGTTGAAAAAATATTGAAGGCAATTGGGGAAGAAGACTTATTTGAATCTGTAATAGACCAATTCGGTATGAAGGGTACTACTTAGTTACTGAAGTTTCCTAGTTCTTAATCTATTGTTATTCAATTTGTTATACTTTTGATTTTTGTCTCAATAAGCATGTTATACATCAAGCATACAGCGCATTACAGCCACACTGGTATGTCATGCAGCTCGTTTTTTCTCAAGGGCCGGTGAAATTATTCTCATGATCTCCTCCGCTCTTCGGTTGTCCCGGATAATATCTTCGATCAGTTCCATGCAATCAACCTTGAGTATTTCACCGATCCCGTTCACGATCTCCCAGAATATCTCGAGTAAATACCGGGTGATGTTTTCCTCCTCTGTCTGCGAACTCAACATGTCAAAGATGCTTCCGAGGCTATTCCCGTAATGCATCTGTTTATAGAGTAGCAGCATCATGTACTGCATCATGGCCAGGGTGGTGGCGCCAATCTGAGAGTCGAAGTTATTGCACTGGCATTTTCCAAGCTGTAGGTGCTGCTTGGCATCCTTAAAAAATATTCCGATGGACCACCTGATGTGGTACGTCTCCATCAGCTTATTGAACCCTATCTCCAGGTCATTGGTGATAAAGGCCTTCCATTTGCCACCTGATCCCAGTTTTACAAAGAACAAGTTCACTCTGCGGTTATCATACCAGACTGGAACCTTAATGTATTGGGCATTATACTTCCGGCTGCGTGTTTTTCTTCCTTTGTTCTGGTACCGTTTTCTCAGGGTGGGCGCATCCATATCCTTTTCACTAAGGCAATCCCTGTATTTAGTCTTTCCCATCTTAACCATCGCTATGAGCTTGATGCCTTTCGTACGGAACGATTCAATGTGGGCAAGGATCTCTTTGGAGAAGAACTAGCTGTCGAACAGTACATAGTCAAAAATAAGGCCTATCTATATGTGTTCCTGATAGTTATAGCGTTTTAGACCTTATCCCGTGATAAACTCACGCTAGGGTTCATTGGTCTATTGAATTGGGAACAGAAATGAGCAGATGAAGATCCCAGCTTTCCGACTCAATTCTTCGAGCTCTGTGAATCCATCAACGGCCCTGATTCCTGGGGAAAGAATCCGTGGTTTGGGCGGTAACATTTTCGGAGGATTCAGCCATGAATCATCCAAGATCCTTAGCAACTTCAATCATCTCCCTTGCTATTATCGTCTCAGTGGAGATCGACGAGTGTTGAATTTCGATTATGGAGTTGTTTTTCGTTTTCACATCGGCACGATGTTTCCCCCCTTTCTATCACATTTTCATAATATCCTTTCCCAAATGCCTTCTTCCATACTTGTGCCAGGGAGTCTCATCCTCATACCAGAGCTTGGATGTGCAGTCGTTATTCTTCATATGAGCCCAGTGATGAACGTAAACATCACCGAAACGAGGGAAAACAAATTCTCCACATAGATCACATCCGGATCGTAAAAACGAACTATGACGGAAATGAATACCAGACAGTAGTTTATGAGCTCCTTGGTGTACTTTGGAGGGTCCTGAAACTTGTCATAGATCTCTTTGAGATCGGGGATCAGAGCGAAGCTGTTAAAGGCTGGTTTCGAGGAGTCGATCAGCTCTTTTGTCAGGTCGGGGTACTTTTTCAGGAGCTTGCGTCCTAGCTGTGAATAATTTATGCTGGCCATTTGGTGACGGTATTGAAAGTTTACCGGTGCTGATTCCGGGCTCCGTAACCTCTGGCGGGATCTTTTTGTTATATATTTCCTAGTGCCTTAATATACAGTAAAATAAAATACGTTTTTGAAAGAAAAAGCCGGAGAGTGTCCGGCTTTTTCTATACAATAATAATTATCAACTCTATTTTAGCCTAGTGAAATACTCAGTCAATTTATCCTCTCTTATTAAATCATTAATAAGTAGAGTATCAATTCCATCTGCATTTCGGAGGTCGCTATCTTCGCTTATGTAGTACTCTAAAAAGGGATCAGTCTCAATAATATATTTGTAGAGACTATCTATCGGCAAAAGTGGGACATGATTATTATATTCTTCAATCGTTAGAGAAAGATAGGCTGTATTTACTCCCATCGTGTTGCCCATAAAGAATCCTTGAACAAGTTTAATCGGGGGATCAACCTTTCCCGGAGCTGATGTAATAGTCGCTTTATCCAGAGAAAGCTCAATGGGGACATGGGAAGAATAGTCTTGTTTTGGTTTATGTACATGAATAGTTTTATCTTGATCCAATCCTTTACCACAGGACATTACCAAAAAAGTAACTAATACAGAGAGAACCAGTCCATTTCTCATATTACATAGGATTTTGTTTGTATTTACCAAGCTCATAATTATTAACGTATATCAACTCAAAAATGTTGCAAATTCACTTAATGGTCAAAGATCTCTTAACTAAAAAGATACGTAGACATTGAATGAATTTTCCAAATCTCGTCCGTAATTGTTCTTGAATCTGATGTGACAGGTGTAGTAACCAGATGATGATACACCAGAGCCGTCCCAAACACAAACGATAGATGAATTAATTGAACCAGCACTTTGAAATACGGCCGACCCAGCAAGGGTGAATACCTCACATTCCCAAGAATCTGCATTATCTACAATGAAACAAAGCTCGTCATTAGTCCCATTCGGAGAGAAGTTATTTGTCCAGCTAGTTACAGAAATATCCATCTCCTCCTGATAGTCAGTATTTATCTGAGCCGAAAATACACTACCAACGTCAGCTTTAAACCCCGCTTGAAGAGTAATTGAGTTACCTGCAGTCAAAGTATAGTTACCACCGTTCATGATTGTTAATGTGCTACCGGTAGATGGAAGAGAAATATTTTGTTGCGCATCTTCAGCCAGCGTCCCCGTAACGGTTGTATAAGCAACAGTAGTAATATTAACATCATCTGGTGCTACGTCAGTATATGTGGGCGAGATACCAACAACAGCCATTTGGTTATCCGTGAAATCATATGTGTCTGGGGTTATGCTACTGAGGTAGTGACGGGAAGTATTATACGCTGTATTGCCATAATATCCCCATCCAAAATTGAACCAGAAATAATCAGGGTCAGAACTGTCGTAACCATCAATAACAAATATGTGTTTTGACGTGCTCAAATCACTTTTATCTCCTCTATATAGGACAGGTCTGTTATTATCGATCTCAGATCTTAACAGGTCCTCCCAAGCTGAACCATATAGCCAATCATTTTTAATGTACTTTTTTGCAGCTTCAAATCCAAATTCGTCGTTAAATGCATCTTCAATATTATTAACCGTGGCCATGGATCCAGCACATAATTCCGAAATATTTACTTCGTTGCCTATATCATCAAGCAAATGAGCAATCTCATCGGCATCAGCTTGGGATGTTGAGCTACTAATATATTCGGGCATATCTTCCCAATCGTAAGTGCGATAAGATGATGCTTCAGGCCATTCCCAATACCACATAATTTGCCCCATTGCAACTGGTCCACAGCCAGCAGGCACCTCATCACAGGTGCACCCTGAACCTCCAGAGGGAAAGAAATCATTGTACCTTGGACTACAACCTCCACTCCAATTAAATGATTGATTCCATCTCACATGGCCTCTTCCAGATACGTTGAGCAATTGATCTCCAGGAGTATAAGAAGTAGCAGATTTCAAACTGGAATTTGATAGTAGCTCTTCCCACTTCGCCTTTATTGTCGAATTTGTCAATTCCTTGCCAATAGAATTCACGATTTTATCCTTATATGACTCAATCAGATATGAGAAGGCCTCTGGTTTCTGATCTTCAGTTTTATATGCACCAAGAAGGCTATAACTTAAGACAGGAACAGTGGAATTACTTGCTGAAACTAGAACCCAACCTCCTTCTTCGAAGTTAACAACATAAAATATGGTCTGGGTTTCATTCACGTCAGAAACCAGATTGAGTATAGTATTTGGACCAATGCGTTTGCTGTCCATGAAGTTCAAAGCAACCTTTTTTGCTGCTAAACTGTCAATAGGACTTGAAAACAGACTGCAAAATGGTGCAAGAAATGCGGCGAAAAACAAAATTTTTCTCATTTTGCAATCAATTTTTTGTTAAAATCATTTGCTTCGTCCCGACTAGCTTTCCGTCAGCAACAAGAGAGTACATATACAATCCGGCGTCTAATTCTCCGCTGGATATGATAACCTCCCCACTGCCTTTTTCATATATATTGAAGTTTTTTAATTGCTTTCCAGTCATATCATAAACGAATAATGATGCCGATGTGATATTTTCAGTCAAATAGTAGCCAATTGTTGTTTCTACAGAAAATGGATTGGGATGGTTTTGGAATAAACTTGTTAGCTCCATATTTTCACCTACCTCATCTAATGAGGTGCCAGAGACTGCTGCCCCTTTTAATGATCCACTTGACGAAGCAACTAATTGCTTCAGATCATCTATTTGAGTTTGTTGTTCTTTGATAGCTTCAACTAGTACCGGAATGATCCTTAAATAATTCATAGTATAGATATCAGCATCCTCATCATATGATACGACCTCAGGCAAGACTTCATAGACATCTTGGGCCAAGAAACCAATGAAACCTTTTCTTTCTAGATCAAGTTTGGTTTTCAAACTCTCATCTGAGATCTTAGCCTCATCATATGCAAACTCCTTTTTAAGATCATATTTCACCCCCTGTAGTCTGATAATTTGATCGAGGGATCCTGAGAGGGTTTGGATATTCTCTTTTTGCCTTTTATCTGATAAAGTAGTAAAGTTATATGCAGTGACTTTTCTAATACCATAACTTGATGAACCAATCACACAAGAGTTATTCATTGTTGGTAAGAGTTGCATATCATACATATCAAGATATTTGAATTCAAAACATGACATTGTTGCAGAATAGCCAAACCTTGCTATTCCTTGAACCCAAAGCTGATGAGCTCCAGTTGGGGTTACGTTAATGCCCAAAGTGGATATTTTTGCTTCTGGAGTATAAAAATCGATACCACTGACCGGTGATGCATTAACGCCTAGATGAGTTATTTTTGCTTCTGGCGTAAAGAGATCTATTCCAGTTGTTGGAGTTGCTCCGATACCAACTTCACCACTAGAGTTCATCTCTAATTGGCCATGAGCGACAACACAGAAAATTGAAAGGAGTGCAAGACAAGAAATAATTATTTTTTTCATAGGTTTACTAATTGAGGGTTTTAAAATATTACAGTACCTGTACGCTGAGGTGCAGCGTGCCAGTAGGACAAGAGTAAAAAGATATCTTTAGATGAATTCCATTTCGAAACTACGGTATAATTATCATTAAAAGAAATGGAGATTACAGTCTTGAAGGGGTATTTTTGAGCTATAATAATTTAGAATAGTTATAAACCAGTATGCTGGTTTAATTCGAATGGACCTTGTTCTGTGACCTGTATTTGACGTGTTATAAAACATAACATGTGCTTGGCAATTTTGTCCTTCCCTACCCTTCAATAATTTATAAGCCCCAGCAAAAATTCAAATTACACCTGGATCTTTGGATCAGCGTAAGCCTTCGGTCTGGTACATCTTCCATAGGATAGCCAGTTCCAGTATCTTTGGAGGAAAAGAATTCAATGGACCAATCAGGAAAAGAGGAGCACCGGCGGGATATGTTCTCGCTTATCATGAAGTATGAGAAAAGCAATATCAGTGCCCGGGCCTTTTACCGCCAGCATAATCTGCCAGAGCACATATTCTATTATTGGCTGAGAAAATATAAAGCAGCCTACGATTCTGGTGAGAAGGGATTTCTTCCGGTAGAAATCGGGCCACCGGTTTTGCCACTGGTAGATGAATCCCGTGGAGATATTCAGATCCGATATCCCAATGGCGTTCAGATCACCCTGGATAAGTCAGTGAGTATTTCCAGGATCAAGGCATTGATCAAAGCTATATAGAGGAAGATGTTTTCACTGACCTCCTCTTTTTTTTACTACCTGTATCGTAAGCCTACTGATATGAGAAAATCATTTGATGGTCTCAGCGGCATTGTGCGGGGTCAGCTTGATGGTTCTTCGTCACATTTGGGGATAATTACCTAACAATACATTGTTGATAAAAATCTGAATATAAATCATATAAGTCATATATTTTCTTGGTAATTAGACAACTGTTTTGTATCTTAAAGCAACTGATAAACAATTACTTAAGATGATAAAACAACTAATTGACATGCCGTTTCTAAAAATCCAAAAAATCAACTATTCTGATGATATTATCAGGATTTACGCATCCATTAAATCTCGCCGGTCAAAGTGCCCTCTTTGTGGGAGATACAGTAAAAGAGTGCATGATTACTATTTCAGAACGATAACCGATCTTCCGGTTTTTCAGAATAGGACCGAAATCCTATTAAGGACTCGCAAGTTCAGATGTGGAAACCCACGCTGCTCCCAGAAAGTATTCTCGGAGCAAACACCAGACATAATCCGCTACTCCAGAAGAACAAAGAGGGCCACCAGGATCCTGGAAACCTTTGCAATAGAGTTAACCGGGAGACTGGGTAATATCTTATCTGAACAACTGCATATTACAGTCAGTAGCTCTACCATAACCAGGATTGCCCACGGTCAGCAACTCCCTAATATCAGTCAGCCAAGGGTGCTGGGGGTTGATGATTGGGCCTACAGGAAAGGAGTAAGCTATGGAACAATACTTATTGACATGGAGACTTCGAAACCGATCGAATTATTACCATCAAGAGATGGCCAGGTATTAAAGGATTGGCTATTGAAATATAATGATGTTAAGATTGTTACCAGGGATAGAGCAAGCTCTTATGCAGCCGCTATTAATGACGTGTGTCCAAATGCCGTTCAAATTGCTGATCGATTTCATTTATTGATGAATCTGTCGGATGCTTTAGATGCCTATTTCAAGAGTATTAGTAAAAGAATAAGATCTCTGATCACAGCCAAGACAAATGAGCTCCTTGAACTCCCTGAGAAAGAGCCAATAAACTTAAGTGAAAAAGCGACTGAGGATCAACCAGTTCTGACTGCCCAAGAATCAATTGAAGCTAAGGTGGACCAAAGAATGGACACCTTTTTAAAGGTCAAGGAACTTCAGGAAAAAGGCACTCCAATCAAAAGAATTGCAACAGACCTGAAAATGAGCCGGAATACTGTACGTTCGTATTTTGCTCAAGAATCATTGGCTCCCAGAGCGCATCCTAAATTGACTAACATTGAGTTATTTACCAGTCACATCGTATCTCGGCTAAATACCAATGGATATAAGGTTAAAGATATTATTGAGGAGATCAGAGGGTTGGGATTTAATGGCAGTCAAACTCAGGCGTATCATAATATTAATATTATCAGGGAAGATAATGATATAAATGTTCCTGGCTTCGCTCAGGTTCAACAATCCAAAATCCCCTACGTAAAGCCTTTAAGTTCCAGGAAACTGGCAAAATATATTGGGTATCGCTTGACCGAGATTAGTGACCATTATGAACGGTTTTACTTGCAAACGTTATTGGATAATATTACAGAACTAAAAGTCGTCCGTAAGCTGGTCCAGATATTTAAAACAATGTTGTCCAGAGGGCGCGGAATTATTAGAAGATGGATTGATTTCATCATCCAATCAAAGCGCAAACTGTCCGGTCTGAAAACTTTTGTCAGGGGGATGTTGAGAGATATTGAGGCTGTTGAAAACGGTATTAACATGTCTTGGTGCAATGGAGCCGTAGAAGGCCATGTCAATAGAATCAAGAGTATTAAACGGCAGATGTATGGGAGGGCTAGCTTTGAGTTGTTGCGGAAGAAAGTGATCTTATCTCAAACAGGTTAAAACATCCCCAAATTTGACGAAGAACCAGCATCGCAGGAATACGCACAAAATATCATATGGTATCAAAAATACCGTTGAAGTGGTATCACTCTACTCCGTGGTTAAAAGTCTATTTCCCTCGTTTCACACGAAAGAACAAATACGGTACACATAATCAAACCTAAATACTGTCCCTGATCCGTCAGCCCAATACGTACGAGGCCGAAGGCTTACGACTTTGTCAGCAAGGGCTACATATGGGTGATTAAATTATTATATAAAGAAAAACCCAGTAAGACAGAAGCCTTACTGGGTAGGGTTTTAGGAAGTAAAACAGAACTATTCGTTAACGACTATTTTCTTGTTCCCTATCAATCGATTGTCAGCTCTAATAATGCACAAATAAGTTCCTTTTAACAAATCTTGATTATTAACAGATATGTGATCATGTGACTCAACCAATTGAATGTTAAATAGTTCTCTACCACTCATGTCGAATACTTTCAAATAGGCAATTTCATATTTAATGCTTGAAATATCGTAATGCACCTCAAAATCTCCATTAGTTGGATTTGGTGAAATATCAAATCTAACAAGGTCTAAAACTGATTCTAAGGAATTTGAGGGATCAGAATATGAGTTGGATGATTTCTCTTCTTTTCTTTCTTTTGAAGGAATAGGCAGATCTAATATATATTCTTCATAGCAAATTGAATCCGATAGGAAAAGGATGTTTTTTGCAACTATACCAGCTTTCGTATTTGATTCTGCCAGTTTTTTTAATTCCTCTTTTTCGTGATCTGTTAATTCAAAATAGGTTCGTTCTGAGGATAGAATATTAGTTTTCATGTCAAGTATTTTGGAGTAATCCTTATAGTACTCCATTTCGCTAATTGATGAACGGTTTTCTACAATATCATCATATAAGTCATGTACCTCAATGTACCTCTCTGTTTTAAGCAAATAATCAATGAGCCGGTATTTATACTCTTGATCTTTCTGAAGAGATAGTAGTTCTATGATTTTGTTATCAGCATTAGATTCTGCTTTATATATCCTTAGTAAGGAATTAATAATCCTAGATTTTAACTTTTTCTTGAATCTCAACTCTTGCAATTGCCTACCAATTTCAGTATAGGGCTGACTTTTGTAAAACTCAACTGAATCCTTTTGATGAAGTGACAGATCTGCCTCTAAGAGTTTAATATCACTTTCAAGGGAGCTCAAATCGCTTAATAAGTCAGACGGGGCAAATGAATCTGAAGTTGACTTCTTTCCATATGCTGAACAATTATTAGTATTGAACCAGGCTTCGGACTTTGTGGGTGCGGGTGAAGAGTAAGTTGTGGAAGGGTTATAATATGTGGAATTGATATACCAATATCTGAACGTTGTACTAGTGTTATAAATATCCGTATAAGAATTTGTAATGAATTGGTTCATTGCTGCATAATCAAGATAGCCCTGTTCACTGGCAATATTATGACTAGTTTTTGTGCTATCATATTGGCCAATTCCCATTCCAATGTAATTGTCTTCAAATGTGTTGCAAAAGTACTCTAAGCCAACACTTGAATTCGCATTAGCCCCCTGTGCGATAGTGCCATAATACAAGTCATTCATTGTACATTGAACTATCTCATTAGAAGCTGTGCCGGATTCATTCACAATTATGCCATATGTTGAATTATCGTCATTTATTCCATCTATCACATTATCATCAATATCATAGCCAGAACAATGATTTAAATAAATACCATAGGTTTGTGAACCTGATCCAGTTCCTGGAACATCAAAATCATTATCTGTTACGATAGCATCATCAACATTGCTTAAGAATATCCCCCTGCTATTTCCATTTATAGTTGAATTAATTATCGATACATCATATGTGGCGTCAGTATTCCGAACATCAATACCATAGTAAAGATCCTCTATCTCACAATTGTCAACAGTATACGAGGCATCTACACTATGTATAGCTGTTCCCAAATCATCATATGTTTCAGTAGTTGAAATATTAGTGAAAGAACAATTTGAAATCTCTACTCCTTTAATACCGTTGAGTGTAATAAAAGGCCTCAGAGATTGGTCATAGTTGTAGTAATCATTATTGATCTCGAACTCACAATTGTCAAAATAACTAGCGGAATTATACACTGTTGGACTATACCAAAGAAACTCTGCGGCTCTATCGGTATTCAGGAACTTCGAGTCATCCGCTTGAATAATACCTCCATTGATTGCTGATATTTCCTTCGAATATTCAATTAAAGAATTATTCTTTATTATTACTTTCCCCTGACTTGAGGAGGTTTGATCCGCGCTATTAATTCCATAGACCTCAATTCCATTCCATAGTCCATTTTCACAACTGTTAGTTAAATGGGCTCCATCTAAAACTAGCGTACCTCCAGATTCCACAATGATTTTCCCTCCTGGCGGTAGAGAAATCATACATTCTACAGTGAGAGTATTGCCCGATGTGATTCGAATATCTCCACCAAAAACTTTGCCTATGTCCCATGTCTGACTTGAATTTATCGTTGTAGTATTGTTCGAGTCGTAATCACAAAAAGTGAGGAAACGCGTGTGATAGTCTCCTGAAAACACCCTATGAATTTCACCTAACTGGTATGGAGAAAGGTAGGTCTTTGATTTGTTATATCCCATTACATTATTGGAACACTGATAATCAGTAGTAGGGTCGCACCATCCATCGGGGTAATTCGCAGTATAATACTCTGGAGAATATGTGTCACTAAACTGATCAGGAGAGTGAGTGTGTGACAAGCCAAATGTATGACCGATCTCATGCAGAATTCCCCTGGATTTCAACCACATGCGATCACCATTAGTGAGGTAATCCTCATAATGATTGTACATCACTGCCCAATGGTCGCTTGGGCCACAACCTCCTGTGGGAGAATTTTTTGTGGTGTCATAATGGTGACAAAGAAAAATGTTTAATTCGCTTTCTTCATTCGTTTTATAATTGCTGTAACAATATGAACCACATACACTTCCATTATTATACCAGGCAATATCATCCTGGTGGAAGTAAATACTCTGCAATTCAAACTGGACTCTTGCGTCCTCAATATATGTATCATTTGTTGCTCCTCCCCAATAGGGTTCGGAAAGGCCTTCCAAAAGACTATTCATAGATGTTTCAACCGATTCAAGATATTCTATGTGATCAGAATTTGTTGATTGGAAGTTCCTCGATCCATTAGATTTTTGCATGACGTGGATGTTGAACTTCACTATTTTGACTGGAGTATTTGATCCTGGGATATAATTTGTATAAGCAGTTGGACTATTTACACAATTAGACGGTGCAGTACTTTTAAGTGAACCACTGGCTGGAGTAAAACATTCAAATTCTTGTTGTCCATTTACATTCAGATTAAGAATTAAAGAGGTGACTAAGAGAAAAATTAGTTGTGGGGTTTTCATAAGATGAGGGTTGTTAATAGGTTATAAATTTGTATGTGGAAATGACTTCATTATTAGACGTGAAAATGATCACAAATAATCCTTTATTTTGACCAGAAAATGATATTGAATTTTCTCCCGCACATTCTGCATGCCCATTTAGAATCATCTTGCCAGTGATGTCAAATACGTTGTAATTAATGCGCTTATATGCATTGTTATGGACTGAATAGAATAGCTTTTCATTAGCGATTTGGGTAATTGAAATATCCTGATTTTTGGGTTCTGAATCTTGTATTTTGGTAAATAAGCCATCACATTCAATATCTGGATAAACAATATAACTTAGAACCGAATCTTTGAAGCATCTTAAATATGGAATATCCATATCAACAAACCACCAAATCCCAGGAAGTAGATATGTTGAACCTATTTTTTCAATTATTGGACCTTTGAATTGCCAGTCTATTTTGTTTGTATTAGGATTATTAGAGAAGGTTGTATATAGAACTTTTAGACTATCTGAATTGACTACTATTACACTTGTTGAATCAATGTGAACTGTTCTAACAGTATCTTCTATTGAATGTGGTTCGTCCGAATCGTTTGGTATTCTAATGGTCCAATTGTCACCTTTTTCGAGAGAGAAATCATAAAGTAGGTGCCTATGTCCGCTTTGATAATAGTATATCTGGTCCCCCTCTTGATTATACAACTCATATCCCAAGAATTGTTTCGAACCATCTAGAAAATATCTGGTCTTTTCAATTATACTATAAATTCTACTATCGATTAAAGAATCCCCAGTCACTTCATATATTGCATATTCTTGAATATTCAAAGGATCAAGTGCACTAAGAAGTATACCATAGTGCCATGTAGTGTTTTCTTGAAACCAAACTTTTTGGCAATTGGCAGAATTACTTTGCAATAACAGTAGTATGCCGAGGGCAAGGATATGTGTCTTTTTCATTTCGAAGAACTGATTTAGTTTAAAATAAAAACCTACCTATTTGGGGGTATTTCAATGCCACCTTCTCAGAGGGTGGTTTTTTACTTGAATTCCATTTCGAAACTACAGTTTATTTTTCTTTTAGAATAATGGAGATTCCAATCAGGAAGAGGCATTTCTGAAATGATACAATTTGGAATAGTTATAAACCAGTATGCTGGTTTAATTCGAATGGACCTTGATTTGTTACCCGTATCTGGTATGTTCTAAAACATGCTATTGCTCAGTAATTCTAGCCTTCCTAACACTTCTGTTACTAAAAAGACTAGCAATAATTGAAATCAAGCCTGGATCTTTGGATCAGCTATTCATCAATTAGGTTTTTATAGTTTGGCAATTATCTCCTCCCCTTGGATAGTGTTTTTCACTTGCACCTCAATACCTGTCTACTTGGGGAAGTCGTCGATTCAGGAGGGTAGAATCTTAAGTTAGGAAAACCCACAAATATGCCCCTTTACTTCTCATTTTAGAATAGGTATGGGGATAGATATTTGAGTAAATCAGGGAAGGATCTTATGCTGGCGTTTTGGCCAAGAACCAAGGAGGCGTGTATGCTCGGAACAGGCTTCCCAAACTTAGCTCCTTTGCTTTCTCTCAGTTGCGGATCTGGGGGAGGCTTACATGACGCTCCAAGATTATAATCGCTTTAGTCTTTTCTCAAAGAAGTCATGCCCTCCTCTGATTAGTATGTTGAATAGTCTGCACCAATGCCTTTAGCTGGAAGGCATCTGCTCCAATTCGGTATCAGTTAACCCCTCCAATTTTAATGATTAACGTGTTTAATTAAGATCATCGAGAATTTGTTACCCTCCAGTCAACGATAATTTCTGTAATACCCTATAGACTCACACATATCCCTCAGATACACAGATATATAAACAATCATAAAAAGAAGTTCCCATGACTACAAGGTAACACATCCAGCCTCAATAGAATTAAACGGCAATTGTAAACCAAAACACTTTGTTATGAAACAATTGTCAAAAAATGAAAGAAGTTTTTTTGCTCAGTTCTCTGAGAACAAATTGGATCCAAAGAAAATGAACTACCTAAAAGGTGGAGATGGTGAAGGTGGAGGTGATCAGGATCCACCGCCTACACCTTGGTATCCATAATCTAGACAAGAGGATAAATTGGAATGAAACTATTCTATATTATATTTAGCCCAGCAAGCAATCGGCTAATTATAACATATGAGGTTTCATTCCTTTGTCTTTTTTCTCTTCGTCACTACTATAACATTTGGTCAAAGTGATGTGGAAATTGCTGGCGATCTGTTTAATAGTTACCTGCTAGCCAGAGAGAAAGGCAATATCTATGAATCCTACCAGATCCTAAACCATATACTAGAATCTGATTACAATCTACCTGATTACAATATTGCTGTACTATATAGTAATCTAGGGGTGGCAGCTAAGAATTTGGGGCTTTACGAGCAAGCAAAAGAGAACTATAAACTTGCTTTAGCCTATTGTAAAATGAACTCCATACAGGAAAAAACTCTTTATTTCGACATTCTAATTAACCAGGGAGTTCTTTGCAGGCACATAGGGGAGTATTTATTGGCCAATGAGTATTATGAAGAAACAGAACGACTCCTATCTGAAGAAGCAAATTTTACCCTTGGGTTTCAGGAAAGGTCTTCTTTATTAAAACTAAACAAAGCGCTAGTCCTCTATGATCAAGAGAATTACACTGAAGCTTTAAAACTTCTATTTGAATCTAAAATAATTAAAGAAGCGTATGACCTCACTCACCTGGGAAGCGTCTATTTTAATGTAGCACGGACATATCAAGCATTGAAGAACTCTCCACAGGCAGACAAGTATTATAAAGCAAGTGTTGAAAGGTGGAAGTTGGAACATGGGTCCTCCTACTATCAATTGGGCAACGTTTATCGTGACTACGGACAATTCCTAATTGAGAGTAAGGATCACGACATGGGACTCAGTTATTACAATCAAGCAATCGAAAATTATTTATTCAATTATGGCAGTAATCATGCATATATTTCAGACTGCTACTACCATATTGCTCAATTCTATATAGAATCAGAGGATTATAAAGAAGCGCTAAATTTTCTGCAGGATGCATTAATCTCAATTTGCCCTGATTTTTACAATACCAATATATTTTCCAATCCTGTTGATTTAAAGCCTTTGCTTGACATCCGCCTTTTGAAAACTTATAATAGCAAACTGGTAGCTCTGAATGGTTTAGCCAACAGTAATAACTTGAGAACAAAAGCAATTGAAATACTTGAAGTTGCACTGAAAACCGCTGACGAAGCCTTTTACGTTCTTACGAGAATCCAAAATAGTTATCTAACGAGGGAAAGCCGTCTATTTCTGATAGGCAATCAGCGAGATTTCTTTGTTCATGGAATTGATGTGGCACTTCAATTATTTGAGTATACAGGTTTACTATATTATAAAGAGAAGGCTTACGGATTTGCTTCACTGAGTAAAACACTGGAACTAAATTTCGAAATCAAAGAAAAAAACTGGATGTATATGAGTAGTATGGAGGAGGATTCTGTAAATAATCTTCTGTCCATGTACGAACAAATCTTTAGTCTCACTAACCTGATTTATGAGGGAGAAGTGAACCAGGAGTCAAACTCTGTTCAGGTAGATCAAATGAAACATGAGCTTTTCACTCTTAGGAGATCTTTCGAAAATATTCACCAAAGAATATTTGGCAACAGATTCGACTCACTTGCAGAAACGAAGCACAATCACAACCCATTGGTTGACCTTCAATCTAGGTTGTCCAAAAAGCAGACTGTCATTGAATTTTCATTAGGAGAAAAAGATCCTGATAAAGGGCAAAAGATCTATACATTTTTAATAACAAAAGATTCATGTAGAATATCACAAAGCATTGTGGACAATAATTTTACGAATCAAATATATAATGTGTTTAATTCATCTTCTTCTATTAATACAGTCAAGTCTAAAGGCAATACTGATAAGCAATTAATATCCTGGTTACATGGTTTATATATTGCTCTTTTTCATCCAATAGAGGATTGGGTAAGAACGAGAAATCTCACAATCATTCCAGACGGTGAGCTGATCCTCATTCCTTTTGATTTATTGGTGCGTGATATTGACAGTTTAAAATCGTACTCTGATCAGAACTACCTTCTTTATGATTATGCAATAGGATATGCGCCAAACTCGACAATGATAAATAAGCCCGATCGTGCAATTCTCAGGAGGCCGCCTAACATAGTAGCCATTGCTCCTGATTTTAATGAATCAGACAATGGGAACCTTTCGATTATAAATAGCTCAATGGAAATTGAAGAAATTCTTAAAGAATTCAAAGGTGAAAAAATAATTGATATCCATTCAAATGACAGCCTTGCAAAGGCTAGTAAGGGAAAAATACTTCACTTTGCTACTCATTCGGTCGCAGATTCTGAGATTACTGGAAACCCCTATTTAATTCTTGGGATAGAGAAAAACTCAACATTTAGAAAACTATTCGATTTTGAAATCTGTAACCTTAGCATAGAATCACCAATGGTTGTTGTAAATTCTTGCGAATCTGGTAAGGGTCCATTTTATGAAGGAGAAGGCATGCTCAGCATATCAAGGAGTTTTCTTCTTGCCGGAGCATCATCCGTTATACATACTCTCTGGCCAATTGAAGATATATCTAGCTCCAGGATTATGATCGATTATTACCATTTACTTTCGAAAGGATTAAATAAAACCGAAGCACTAAGAAAAGCAAAAATTAAATACCTGGAGTCCACTCCAAACTCATTTACTCACCCTCATTTTTGGGCCGGCTTTCAGGTTATTGGAGACCCAAATCCGATAGTCCATCATCGGAGAACTATTCAGATTATCCTAGGGATTTTAGCAATACTCACTTTTATCGCAGTTATTAGGCGTGTTCGGGTGAAATACTGGCCTGAATAAAGGTCCAATAATAGGGATCGAGCCCCAGCTAGTCAGTTCTAATCTTTATTATTGGAGCTTGTCTTAGCGGTCAAGCTTCTTTAATATCTCGAGCGATTTTTTACCATAATACCCTCCGATCTGGGATAAATCCTCAAAATATAATTCTGCTTCTGAGTTGTTATCAAGCTTGACGTGGCATAATCCTAAATACCATTTTGCCTCAGTAGTGTATATTGTTTGATTACTTATATGTGATTCCAATAGCCTAATGGCTCCTTCATATTCTTCTAAAGCTATTCTACTAAGGCCAAAATAGAGACCTGCTTCGGGATTATTTGGATATCCTTGAAAAAGTTCCTGGAACAATACATTTGATTCCAGATATGATCCTTCTAGATAAAATGATAGTCCCTCCCTAAGCTTTAGGTCAATTTGGTCTTGTTCTCCACGATACACGAAGCTGGATGCATCTAGAGGCTTATAATGTCTATTGTATAAACGTTCATTCGAAGGCCCAAGAAACGAAATCTTATATATCACCAATCCAATAAAAATTGCCGCTACTCCAATAATAGGGTAAAGCATTCTCTGAACCTTAATACTTTTCGATGGTTGTGGTCTGCTTTCCTTATTCAATTCTTCAGGAGAATCATAAAATTCATCGACTATCCGGCGAGCTTCAGCCATATCTGGATCAGAAGTCATCTCCTCTAAAGCTGATCGAGATTTTAGATAGTCTACCATATGAACCTGCCTCTTGTATTCCTCCGCTAATTCATTATCCGTGAGAAGGTCCTCCTCAAATTGCTTTCTTTCCAATAGGCTCATATCATTGAAGACATAGTTTGCAATTCTGTCGGAATATTTTTCAATACTGCTCATCGTTCAGTGAGTTTGTAGCAATTATAGTATTTCTGTAGCTTTGATTTTTCGATACTCAGGGTGCACATTTACCATCCTAACAAGTGACTTATGACACAAGCACTTTCTTTTTCTAAGATAACCATAAGAATAGTTCAGAATCTCGGCGATTTCCTTCGAGTATAATTCTTTAAAATAGGACCGAAATATTCTTTTACAGTCATCATTGAGCTTGTTAAAACTCTCCCAAAAAATCATGGAATATAATGACTTGTCAATGACATCTATAAAATCGTCTTCTGGAGTAGTATCCAGTTTTCGTCTATGATATCTTGCTGCTGTTCTTCGCTTTAATAGAATTAGCTTCCATTTCTTTTCACAAATCGCATAAAGGAGACTAGGTAATTTACAAGTTAGCTTAAATCCGTGCCTATCAACAATCTCCATGAGTCTGACAAGACCGTCACAAAAGAGATCCTCCGCATCATCTGCATTTCCTCCATTCATACAAACCATCAACCTGATACCATGTTTATACCTGGTTTGAAGATGCTTAAACACATGTTCATCACGACACCTTATCCCATCAACCAGTTCAGAATCCGTGTATTCTGAAGCTTTGACACTAAGATCTACATCCACATTTTCTCCTGCTACCTGCATCTTGCTCAATCGAATTCTAATAAAAGTTTCAAATCTATTTCCAATACTTCTGCAATTACTTTCAACGTGTTTATTGTAGGATTTGTTGTTCCTCGCTCAATCCTTGTTACTTGGGATCTTTGTATTTCTGCTTTATCTGCTAGCATCTCCTGTGTAAGACCTTTGTTCAAGCGGAATTTACGCAAGTTGCCACCCAATTTAATGAGAAATACAGGATCACGTTGAAGATTCATGTTCCCAAATTGGAACATTTATCGATTGATTATCGGGGCATATATGCCTCAATTAAAGGGTAGTTAATTGGATATCTGTCATTTCATCCACCAGATTTGATTCCCGCCAATTTCTGATTCTGCATAATCTGGTCGCAAATAAGGTCAAAAACAGGCACTAGATAATGCCAGAATATCAGGCATTTAAATGTACTCAACAAAAAGAGTTGAATATTTCAGCTAAAAAACGGGTAACAAAATAGAGTGCATCTTAATTAAACAACATAATACTTAAAAAAATGAATCTCCCCGCCGCAAGCAGCGGGGTATCATGATAGGTTTATATTTATTTTATTCGCCGCGAGCGGCGGGGAACTAACCCCTAAGAGATTAGAAAATCAAAATCTAACCTGACTCAAATATAGAGTCGCAAAATAGAAGAACATGCCTCAATACTACGTAAATGATCGTGCACAAGCCAATGGAGACCATGAAGTTCACAAATATGGATGTATTTGGCTGGCAAAAGTAACCAGCAAGACTTACCTAGGAACATATGAATCCTGCCATGGTGCAGTACAAAAAGCCAAAACATTCTATAGCACCGCAGATGGATGCGCATATTGTTGTCCTGCCTGTCATAAAAAGTGATTCGCTACCAAAACTGAATCCAAGTGGATCCAACCTTGATGCTGAATTTCATAAGTCACATTGAAATTTTATAAGTCGAAAAATAATACCCAAAAACTATGAAACGATTTAAAATTACTTTTCTTTTTCTTGTAGGATTATTGATCCAAATGCATGCTCAACTGACTGTTGCTGATGACAACAACGTTGGAATCGGAGAGACGACTCCGGCCAGTGAATTATCAATTAATGGAGAGGGTAATACTTATAGTACTCTGTATGTAGAGAACAACACGACGACAAGTAGTCAACGTTGTGCGCAGTTTAATAAAAGCGCTAGTGGAGACAATGGAAGCGATTATTCCTTTTCAGTTTGGGGCCACATAGCACACAATGGAGGATATAAGCTTGTGGGAGCTCAATTTCAAGCAACTTCTTCAACTCAAACAAATTACCGGACCTTTGGATTACGAGGCATCGCCGGAAATGGGATTTCCGGATACAATTACGGAGTGTTTGGCTATCTGTATGGAACCCGGAACGGTGCAGCTGTCTTCGGCTGTATCAATGGGTCAGAAGTTGGGATATCCGGGAGATATGCAGGTTATTTTACGGATGAAGTGAAAATAGCTGGCCATCTTACTGTAGACGGATTTACTAACAATTCAGACATAACTCTTAAAAAAGATGTTAGACCACTCAAGTTAGAGGATTCCAATCAATTAGTCAAGCTAAAAAACCTTACCGCTATAAAGTATAAGTTTAAAACTCCAGCTGAGCTAAATTCGATTCCTCCCGAAGTGGCCGATACAATGAAAATTGATCCCCGTACTAAAGAATATACGGAAGATAGGTACACAAAAGATCAGATTGGTTTCTCGGCCCAAGAGGTTCAGCAGTTTTATCCCGAACTTGTAAAGAAGGGGCAGGATGGATACTTAAGTGTCAATTACATTGGTCTTATACCGGTATTGGTTGAAGCAATAAAAGAACAGGATGAATCCGTAAACGATCTAACCAAGAAATTTCAGGCTCATGAGGAAGCTTTACAATCCCAGTCAGAAGCTATCATATTCTTGGAAGAATCTCTGCAATTTCAAGACACTGCCATCCAGACCATGGAAGAATCTGTACAGTTGCAAGCTAGTACTATCCAAATATTAGAAGAGCTTGTTCATTCTCAGTCTGAAACCATTCAAAGCATGGATGGTGTACTAAAAGCACAGGCTGAGGATATTAAAGTACTGAAAGAAGAGATTGATAAGCTGAAGAATCCGGAAACCACCAACTAATCCCCTTGATATGAGAGCAATTTATCTAATGGCATGTGGGATTATATTCTCCTGTACCAATCTTTTTGCCCAATCAGATTCCATTACAGAGATTAGTTTTACATACGACTCTGCTGGAAACCGTACCGAGAGAACGATTACATATTATGTACAGGCCAAGAAAAGTGCGGAAGTAACCACTGTGGATGAAGAAATTGAATCGGAAGAAGGCCTGAATGTGTATCCAAACCCGGCTTCTCACACCTTGTACGTCACCCTCAATGAAATTGCCATGGAAGAGGATCAAAGGATGATTATCATCTACAACAACCTTGGCAAGCAGGTGATTCAGAGAATCGCCTCCCAGTCGACCAACGAGATTGATGTTAGTATGCTCCCTGTTGGAACCTATATCCTGAAGCTCATTTACGGAAACAGGCACAAAGAGTGGATAATTGTTAAGAACTGATCCCCACAAACACCTTGCACACCATGAAACAAATCCTCCCAACCCTATTGCTTCTATCTGTATCGGTTCAGGTTCTTGCTAACGATACACTTATATACAATCAAACAGTTACGGTGGATACCATTTTTTCGCATTATGATAATGTGGAGATCGTTGCTCACAATACTATTACCCTGGATGCCGGCTTCACATTTTCATCCAACGGCAATGGCTCCTTTATAGCCAATGCCGATCCCTGGAATATTGAAGAACCTCCTCACACTGTTCCACCTGGCAATACCCTTGACTCCATAGGTACACTGGATGGAAGTTTTATTGTAGGCACGATAAATGGACAACCCGGAGTAAGCCCAACAGGGGCAGCGACCTATAGCATCCCCATAGAGGTTCCTTCAGGAAATAAAGGAATGGTTCCCCAGCTTGCCATTACTTATAACAGCCAGGCAGGAAATGGACTATTAGGGAGGGGATGGAGTTTGTCTGGGCTCTCGTCGATTGTGGCTGTCGGGAAAACAAAGTATTATGATAATGAAAGCTCAATAATTTCTGATACCAATAGTGAATGTCGAGTTGCCTGGGATGGACAAAGACTAATAGCATTAAATAGTGCAGGCTTGGATGCAGATTCCTTCAGAACTGAGCATGTCTCAAATATCAAGATCACAAGGGAGCAAATTTACTATGACCTATTTTGGTTCAAAGTCACAACTCCAGATGGGCGTACAATGGAATATGGATTCACCGCAAATTCAAGATTATCACTTGATGCTTCAACTGAGTGGAAATGGATGTTAAATAAAGTATCTGACCGAAACGGTAATTCCATTGAATACACTTATGAGATAGATGAGGATACTGGCGAGATCCTTCTTTCTGAAATAAAATATGGTGGAAAAGCTCCCTCATTCCCAGTCAATACTATTTCGTTTCACTACACCACCCGGGATGATATCAGTTATGGCTACATCCATAACGATCTTATTGTAAACGACCAGTTGCTCAAAGATATTACAATTGAATCTTACAATGAGTCCTTCGGCAAATATGAGTTTTTTTATGATACTACCAAAAGTGAAACCCTCCTGGACGAGATTGTCCAATATGATAAAGATAACTACAGGTTCAATGCAACAAAAATAAATTGGGAATTCCCAGTTCCAAATATGGAACAAACCCCCAGTACCACATATATTAATTCAGGGCCGGACTATCTGGATTTCTCAGGTGATTTTACTGGGGATGGCTATACGGACTTGGTCACCGTTAACACAGATAACTGGGTTTACTATCTGTATAAGGGCTCAACAGTAGGTATAAAAACTGTCCATGATTTTTCGGATATTCTTCCTCGCTCCTATGTTTATGAGGGTTGGTCAGAACTAAGGCAGATGTGTATTGTTCATTGTAATGGATCATCAATTCCAGATACATATAACTTCAATGATATCGAGAATGTAAGTGCTGGAGATTTTGATGGAGATGGGATTATGGAACTGATGGTTGAGGTATTGGAATGGAGTCCACTAATACCACATTTAAGTGATAACTATAACATATTTAATGGGATAGACTATGTAAATGCGAATTGTGGGGGCGATTCAAATAAGTATAGTTATCCCGACTCTATTGTATTGGATTACAATGTATGTCGCTTTATCAACTTTGATATTGATGCCTCTACATATTTTCAACGGGTCAGAACTCTCAAATATGGGCCGGATAACCTTGGTCTTAAATTAGAAATGGACTATTCACCAGATATTTTGAAGCTAGGTTACAGTCCATTCTGTATTGATAAAAAAGTACAGTATATAGATGACAATTATGAAAAACGGACCCATGTGCTGGGGACCGAAGTGGACCCAGAGTGGATGGAGCTTAACGGTGATGGCTTTTACGATTATATTCAGGACAGCAGTACCTTTTTTCATATAATGCTATACCAGCCTGAAGCTGATAGTTTTGCTTACGAGAATACCATCAATAGTGGTTATCTGGGATCAATCGATTTAAATGGTGATGGAATTTCAGGTTATGTTTCTCTTGGAAATGAGGAGTTTGATTCCATTACGGTTAGTGTTTCCTCCCTTTGGGGAGAATATTGTACATCAATTGGAGGGTGTACTTTTCCCGATATTATTACCGAATGGGAGGATTTTTTAGAAGCATATGGATTAGAATATGAATATGAAACTTATCTCTCAGTGTCATGCAATGACGTTGACGACCTCGATTGTTGGTCTTCATTTCGATCTGAAACTTCGGTTACCTACCCTGATGAAAGTCTAGGTCGAGAGCTTTTTATTGATCACCTCGCATCTAGGGGCCCAAGGGTGAGTTTAGGGCATTACGATGGTCATGATTCTATCTTCAGTAAGGCCATCGCCTCAGATATTGATGCAAATGGGAGAAATGAATTACTCATATTCAGCAAGGATACACTGAAAATGATTTTTTATGATTTCAAGCCTTCTATAACTGGTACCACAATTTCTTATAATTACGATTCGGTTAACTGCAATTTTAAATTAGGGGAGGATGTTAAAGAGGGTGATTTTAACGGGGATGGAATAGTTGAATTAGTTGATCCAAAAAACGATAAGAAAATTTGTTTTGTTGATTCTGGTAAGCCTGGTCATTTTGTTACTTCCATAACCAATGGATTAGGGATTGAAACAAGATATTCTTATAAACCACTCACCAACTCCTCGGTTTACAAAAAAGAAAACACGGCCATATTTCCGGTGATAGATTTTATTGCCCCTTGGTATGTACTTAGCAGTATATCTTCAGATAATGGGGTGGCTGATTCATCATTTATAGAGTATAATTATCAAGGAGCAAAGATCCATTTGGAGGGCAAAGGCTTTCTTGGGTTTGCGAAGAGGAAGGTGGAAAATGATTTATCAGATATCTCGAAGGTGTCCTGGTTAGATTATGATACAACCTTTTTTCATAGCTATTCGGTTTCTGATACAATTAGTTCGGTAGCGGGTTATCTACAATTTACAGATACACATACATCAATTGATAGTATAGATGTCCACAAGTATTTGGTGAAAACCGATTCAGTAACTATTCAGAATGTCCAGGCAGGAACTACTACGACTAATTCGTTTGACTACAATAATGATGGATTTATCTCTGAAAAGGGAATGAATGTGAACGGTGAGGCAACAATAACGGAAAAATATGACTACATCAGCGCAGGCTGGTATGTGAATGCTTTACCTCAGTATGTAAGCAAGACATACACTAGAAATGGTAATAGCGAGACTGATAGTATCTACTATTCCTATGAATCCACTAAAGGAAATTTTATCCAGAAAAAGGACTTTTATAAGAGTGATCGTGAAATAGTAACCTCGTATAGTGATTTTGATTCTTATGGAAATCCGAAGACAATAGAAACATCTGGGAAACGTGGTGCAAATCTTTCAGTGACTTCAATTGAAACTGATCTGACCTATTCATCCGATGGCCGGTTTTTATTGTCAAAGGAAGGGCCCCTTGATTATAAGACAACATATGAGTACGACTCCTCTACAGGAATGCTTGAATCACAGACAACTCCAAATAGAACTAATACAACATTGGAATATGGTCCCTTTGGGGCGATGAAGAAGATCACGGGACCGAATCTAATTGAAAAATCATCCAGACTATTCTGGGCTCATGATCACCCCAGCAGTCCTGACAGCGCTCTGTTTTATAATTGGACGGCAGTTTCGGGGACATCACCAGCTCTTAAATTCTTTGATGAACGAGGAAGAGAACTTCGGTCAGTAGCTATGGGTTTCAATAATGATTCCATCTATGTAGATACGAAGTATGATACCAAAGGTAGGGTATCCCAAAAATCTATGCCTTACTATTCTACCAATTCTCCACTCTGGACAACCATAACGTATGACAATTTCGGCAGGATGTTAACAGTAACTTCTCCAGATACGGCAGTATCAACTTATAATTATTCACTCCTGAGGACCACTGTAACCACAATAAAAGGTTCTGATACTATCGAAACTAGCAAGCTGGTTAATGCTATGGGTGAAACCACTCAAAGTGAGGATAATATAGATAATGTTGTTCACTACAGTTACTATCCGGATGGCAAACTCAAATTCTCTTATGTAAGTACTCATACATCTGATACAACTAGTTTCAGTTATGATGCTCAAGGGAATCGCACCTCAATCTCTGATCCAGACGCTGGAACCATTACCTCAATGTATGATGCGTTTGGACAACTGCTAAGGCAGATAAATGCAAAGAATGATACAACAACCTATCAGTATGATGTGGCAGGAAGAACTACCAAGCTCACAGATGCTCGGGGGGATATTTTCTATTCCTATGTCACAGATACGACCACTGCTGCTTTTGGACAGTTAGATTCTGTGTACAACAGTGATCATTCACTTCAGGAGGTGTATACCTATGATTCGGATTATGGTATGTTACTTACTCATACACGAACAGGGGTAAACAAAACCTTCACAAATACTTTTACATATGATTGGTTTGGTAGACCGATGACCAGAACATATCCATCAGATTTTGAGCTAGAGTATGCATATACTTCGAATGGCGATTTGGATCAAGTTAGGGGGAATGGGCTAACGCTTTGGAGTTGCAATGATGCTAATTCTCTAGGACAGATAACCTCGTATTCCCAGGGAGGAAATTCAACATCATTAACGTATAATATGCATGGTGAGTTGAATCGGGTTTATACAGCTGGCGTAATGGATATGTGTTACACATTTGATGATATGGGAAACTTATCCTCCAGGAAAGATGATCGGAGTGATCAGATGGAAGTCTTCGAATATGATAATCTAAACAGGCTGATTGGAATAGATTATTACGATCCTAATGGATATGTTTCCACAGCAGATTTGAATATTGGATACGATAACTGCGGGAATATAATTTCCAAAACCGATGTGAGTTCAACGATAAATTACGGTGAAGGCGAAAAACCTCATGCCCTTACATCTATTGAAAATCCAAATAAATCTTACGATCCACCTCCGCAAAATATTAGTTATAATGTCTTTAACAAAATGTCCTTAATTTCAGATACTCTTTCAGGAGGAGGCTTATTGGAACTGGATATTAAGTATGGTCTTGGTAACCAAAGAATAAAGACTACTCAAGCAAGGGATAGCATTGTTGAAAGAGTCAAATACTTTAATGGAGATTATGAAGAAGACTCCACCTCTGCAGGGATTAAAAAGTACCATTACATTTATGGCGGAACTGGATTAACAGCTATATTTGTTATGGAAGGATCAGGGAACGACACATTGCACTATGTGCTCTCTGATCATTTGGGTTCTTTGACAGCCATTGTGAATGCATCCACCAGTGAGGTGAAGAACTACAGTTTCAATGCATGGGGAATGCCCAGGAATGCCTCAGACTGGACAATATCAGACACCAGCTATTTATTTGCAGGCAGGGGATTCACCGGGCACGAACACCTTTCTGATTTCAATCTGATAAATATGAACGGTAGGATCTATGATCCGTTACTCGGCCGGTTCCTGAGTCCAGATCCGATTGTACAGGCTCCTGGAAATCCTAATAGTTACAATAGATATTCTTATGTATTAAACAACCCACTCAAGTATGTCGATCCAAGTGGATACCTCGGCGATCCAACCACATTAACGAAGTACTCTCCATTTTCAGAAGCCGATGCATATGGTGATAACTCCAGATTTAGTCAGGCTCCGAATATGATTTCGAGCTATGGGGGTGGTTCCGGTTTTGGAAATAACTGGTTTGATATTCAGACCGACCCAACTGGAGGTTGGTGGAAAGCTCCTACTGGAGAAATGGTGAATAGATATTCCGGGAAAAGAATGAATACCGGAGAGTTTCGAAGCCGTTACCTAGATCCATCTTCAAGCATTTCTGAAAGTGATAAACAATTTGTTGGTTTTGGCACTAGATACAACGAAGATCTTGATATCGTTGAATCCCATTTTGGTTGGGAGATAACGGAAATCCCTATGTCCAGTAATGGGTATAAAGATGTAACCGCGGAATTTGATGAACAGCTATCAAATACTATGATATATTTTTCGTTAGCAAAACATCGTTTTGACAGAGAATTTCCAAAAGATCGACTTAGAAAACTTCTATTCTTTAGAAGCAAAGTAAATGACCATGCAGTTTTTGATATAAAAAGAACATCTTTCAGTAGAGCCAATCTTGGCTCTGAATATGGATTCTACAGGGGACAAAGCTTCAGATACGATGACTTCGGCAATTACAATTTTGGACTTGCTGCACGTTCCTTTGGTTTGTCCCTTAAAGATGCTTTAAGAGGTGCTGGTTTAAATCAGATCCGGAAATTAGATCCTGATCTTAATAATTCGTTAGGGTATTTTGATCATACTCGAGATACACAATTGATCATAATGGGATTCTTCCATGAATATTAAACTGATGAGATACTTTAATATAATAATATTGGCTACTCTTGTTCTTCTCGGTAGCTGCGAACCATCAAAAGAGAGGAATAAAATTTCTTTTAAATGTTCAACAAAACAAATTAATGATACAATAACATTTCTGAATGGGTACTTATCGAACTATAGTGAAGTGAATTATTATCTAGATGAAAATAATTTACTTAGAATTGACAATGTGGAGATAGGAATACTAGATTCCACATTTCTTAAGTTCGAAAATCTAAAAGCAAAAGGTTATACGAAGACAGATCAGCAGATTTTTCAGACGATATTGTATTTAAGGCGAAACGGTATTAATTCTTGCTTTAGACATCGCGATCTTGATTTTCTCGTATACGATTATAAACCCACCAGTGAAAATGAATTTGCCGATATTAGGTATATTGTTTGTAGCGAGTTATACATGGATGAGATCTTAGATATAATTGAAGGCTATGCCTATGTCTTAGATCATCAAGCTGATTTGTATCTTATAGGATTAAACGAGTAATGATATTTTCCCTAGCAGATTAGCAAGTTCTTTGATAAGGTTGATGTTGTTTTTGGCTTTACTGGTATTCATATGTCCTCAATAACCCCCTGAAGTATGTGGATCCATCTGGATACCTCGGTTATCTTTCGAATCCTGGTACACTCGAATATGCTTCCCAGAATAGTGAGCCAATAGATTACGGTGCCAATAGATGGAGGGAGTCCTGGAATGCCATTCAACAAGGTGGTGGTGGAAGTTCAATTTATAATCATGGTTCATTCGGTGGTGGTAGTTTCACTTTGGGGCAGACTTTAGCGCAAAGTGACCCACTCAAATATCGTCCTGGCTACTTTGATAGGGAAATTGGAGAATGGAAGTATTTCGATGAATTAACTCGCCAGTACTACTATAACAAATCAACACCATATTGGGGGACAGGTTTTGTAAGAGTAGAGGCTGATATGAATGAGTATGTCAGATATGTAAGGGATTTTGGTGTACAAAGTACCAGAATCTATATTGATGCCTTGAACAGTGGGGATTCTAATCTAGGTGGAATTATAAATGCAACATTACTTATGGCTGGAGGTGTTGCAGAAATAGCTTTTGGTGGAGCCATTGCTTTCTTTACTGCAGGTACTTCAACTCCTTTAACTGTGCCTTTGATGATAGATGGTGCAGGTCGTACTGTTGCAAATGCCCAAAGATTAAGAATGTATTTAAGAGGTAATCATCAGTTAGCGAATGCATATCCAACAAGCCTTGGAGGTGCAATAGGTAAAATTGGCGATTTGATAAATGGTACTCCTATGAATCAAGTTGGTAACGGACAGGTAATTGTTGGATCTTTAAATGATTGCGTTGCATTCGCATTCTCTGGGGGATCTGGATTTGCACTTCAGGAAGCTCTAATTACTCCGACTTTTTCAAATTGGGCTCTTTATGGTTTTACGTTAGTAAATTATAATTATTCATTGTATGACAATGTTAAGCACATCAATCCATGAGATTTGAGATCAATACTATCGGAAAGCACTTAATAAAAAGACAAACTAAAGAACTACCTAAGTTCATCTGGGGTGGAATGATTCTCTTAATTGTATTTTATGTAGGGATAAAATATGGAATGGAAGATAAGACGTTTCAATTCATTATGTACTTATGGGCTGGTTTTATATCATTATTAATTATAGTCTTGGGCCCGATCTACGTTAAAAGTAAAATTAATAAGGTAATTCAGAAAATTGAGTTTTCTGATAATAAGATTACTATAGAAACAAAGAGAGGGAAATCAAGTTTGAAGGATATTCATATTCAAAAGGTTAGTGACTATTTCAAAGGGTTTGGCAGAAGTCATATGAATGGTTACATAATAAAGAATAAATATGATGCAAATGAATATTGGTTGATAGATTCTTTTTTCAATGAGAATGAAGATATTGAATATGAACTAAAAAAGTACAGTGGGTAGGAGGGGCCTCAAACAATGGGATGAAATGTATCCAGATAACTTTATTGTGACTCAGCAATGGTCTATCATCCTAATATATATACCTATGTCCTCAATAACCCACTGAAGTATACTGACCCTTCGGGGTATCAGACTCTTACTACTCGGTATATCGCCACTATGCTAATGTCTATGCCCGATGGATCCACCTGGGATCCTGGTAACGGTTTTTCTAACTATGATAATTATTCGTCAGGTGGTGGTGGTGGTGGATCCTTGCAAGCTAGTTACGGAGGTGGCATTAGTTTCTCCGGAGGTCTTGGGAGTTTTAAATGGAGATTTATTCCAAGCAAGCAAAGGAATTCATTAGTATGGGACGAAGGAGATTTCCAAATTCATTTACCAAAGATTACTGGTTACGTGTGGATTTCTGATCCAGTAGCAATGGAAAGTGGATTTCCTGAAATGGCAGATATCTCGTGGATACATCAACCAATAGATAATGTTTACGGGAAAGTTGCTTCGAGATCAGGAGGTAAGGTAAATTTCTTGAGTGCATATTTGCATTATAAGTTTGGAAGAGAGGCCGATTATCACATTGATATATCTAAAGTAGATTTTTCGATGCTATCGGAAAAAGATTTTCCTGGAGGAGTTGGTTCTATAAAATCATTAAACATTTTGTAACTAATCAGTCCCGTGTAATTTAGCAATAATATTCAGGGCATTCAGCACGGGCTGCTTGTTTTTCAATGCGGTATCGGTGATGCTTCGGAGGACCAAGAAGTTCTCTACCCCCTTCCAGGATTTGAACTGTCCTGAGATCTTCAGTTTCACTTTCACATTCCGTATAGCTCGCTCGCTGCCATTATTATCTGGTGGAACCTTGGGATGATAAAGGAAATTAAGGATGTAGTCTTTGTATTTCACCATCCTGTTTTGGAAAGATACCAGTTCTTTGTGTCTCTTATCTATTCGGGATGCCAGCAGCTTCTTCAAACGATTTTCAATATCTGTTGTTTCCTTCAGAGACTGGTAATAATCTCTGGGATCCAGTTTCTTTTTCAGTTCAATTCCATCAAGAAGAAAGTTCCTGAACCTGACTGGCCATCGGTGATGGTATCTTTCTTCAAGATAGGTAAGTTCTCTGAGTAAATGGGCAGTGCATAACTGGTGAGTTTGTACACCTGTCTGAAAATGACTCCTCCAGCAATCGTGTACCAGTACTGCATCTGTAAAACCATCGGGAAAACTTTCTTCAATGGTTCTGTATCCCCTGTTGTCTGTACCCTTTAACCAGGTTAACCGATCATTTTGCCAGGTCCATATCCATATCTTTTTCCCGTTGAGTCTACCACCGGTTTCGTCGGTACCCACCGTCGAACTGGTGGTTAACATATCCTTGATCTTATGATATACAGGTAGGGCCTTGGATGAGAAACGGTTCAGCAGATAATGGATGCCCCCCTCACTAATAGGGACAGAAAAAATATCCCTGAACAACTCCTGCATTCTCAAAAACGGTATGTATTGACGAGAATGAAAATATCCGGTAAGACTCTCTATCATGGGACCATAACTGACCGGTGCCGTAATCCCTCCAGGAAAAGAAGACTTGGTTATATGGCTACAGTTACACTGTTTCTCGTAAACCCTGTGTTCGGTGACAACTGGGGTAATTGGCGGTATGTCTATCTCCTGCCTGCGCCCGACTTAGATGCCAGGAATGGATCCAAGCTCTAGCCCGCAACACTTGCAGTAGTCCGGAGAATGATCAATGATCTTATCGGGATCTGATACCATTTGTAGTGTTTTGCCTTCACGTCCCTTCTGCCCTCCGGGCTTACGACCTGTCTTCTTCCTTAGGCTCTTGCTTTTAAAAGGCCGGTTCTCATCTTTGGAGGGAGGAACGGAACTGTTGTTGCTGTTCTTCGGATGTTCGTATTTGGCAAGCTTCTCCTTTAACTTCTCATTTTCTTGCCTGAGCCCTTTGATCTCTGTGTAAAGGTGATTCACAAGTTCGATCAGATCGTCTATCTTCTTGCTTAAGGATGCTATGCTCTTATCAAAAGGCAACGTGCTTTGTTTTTTACAAAGCAATAACAGATAATATTCAAAATCAAACTTTTACGCCGATAAATATTAAGTCTCAGTCACGAATTTTGTTAAGAACTGCTGATTCTGAAGAACTGACTATCTCAAGAGAATTTTCCCTGTTCAAAACCCCGGATTATTGTTAATACCTGCCTATATTTGAGGTAGACTGATTAGTTACAACATTTTTAGTAAGAAAAAATTCTCTACAGCAGGTGCGGTTTTTGGAGAAATGTCCCTGGAGTATTTAGGTGATAACAAAATAAAAGTTGCGGACTATTTTATAGGCGGACCACAAATTTTCAAGCCCTACTATGATACTTACAATTATAATGTAAGATGGAATCAAGTTTTCAGAGGAGAAAACCTAGTAAGGAATATTGCAACCGGCATTGGAGGGTATTATATAAATATGCCGTGGGCACCGCTTCTTTTCAATACATATGGTGGGAATAGTTATCGGTTTATTTTTCATGGTATCGGAACGATAGGAGGCAATTAATATGAAAAACCAAGCAATTTTAGCAATATTGATCATTTCAATTCTTATCTCCGGATGTCCTGGTTCAATTGATAACATAGTCCAAGAAGACCTTGGATATGGTTACTATTTTCATGAGGTTACAAATATTCCAACTATCTCAAATGTAAACACGAAGAAAGGCATACCGGGTGTTGTTGTGAGTTATAACAATAATAATAGCTTTCTTATTGCATTAGAAAAAGATCTTAACTTGACTATTGAAGAAGAAAACAATCTCATCAAGAATGGTAAATACTATAAAGTAGCAATAAAAAAAGGAATAGATAGATACTGGATTATTGATTATTCAATAGATAGCATCTTCGGCCCGATGGAAAGAATTGAATACGTCCAAAAAAGGGAAGCCTTGGGGATTTCTAAGGAACTTGTTTTAAAGTAGTTATTGTGATACGTTATCTCCAAATTGTGGGGATAGTTTGAGAACTATATCTTTGACCATTAAGCGTTCTTTGATTTTTTTTAAGTTTTGTATTATCGGCTTTACTGGTATACCTATGCCCTCAATAATCCTCTTATCTATACTGACCCTAGTGGGGAGTTCCTACAGTATATTTTAGGAGCCATTATCGGAGATGTTGTAAATCTCGGTATGAATGCAGACAATATTGATAACCTATGGCAAGCTCTTGGATATTTTAGTGTAGGAGCTGCTTCAGGAGCTCCTACTGCTGCGGTTGGTGTTGGCTTGTCCAGTATGGTTCGAACAATTGGATTTAAGGGTGGTGCAATAATTGGCTCTGCTACTGGTTTCGCAGGAGGATTTTCCGGCGGAACATGTAATGCATTGATTGGGGGAGTAACATTTGGGAACGGACTTAAATCTGGAGCAATTGGAGGATTAATAGGTGGTGTGATAGGGGGGTACTAAAGAGATAATTATCAGTGCCCAATGCCTATAAAAAGTATATTATAAGGTTTTTACAAGTAGAATTACGGTATATGAATACTCAGAATCCGCTATACTGAGTGTAGGGACTATTCTCTGAATGGAAACAGCTTGGCGCAAGCTGCAGACTAGATAAATAAGATTTTCGAGTTTGTTGAGCTATCCTACCATAGTGAACTTCAAGCTCAATCTTCTATGGTGCGTGAGAATTCAAAAAGATGATGGGTAAATTTGAATAATGAGCTATTCAATGGCATCTAAACCTCAGAAAAAGAGATTTGAGTCTAACTTAGCCGAGCTCATAGCGATCAAAATTTCAATACTTATTGATATGATTGAGTGCTTTGGCAGGACTCAAAAAAGGCCTCCACCAGTATTATGATGAAGGCCTTTTCAAAATAAATTGTTGAGAAAATCTCTGTAGAATCGCATCTGATTCTCATTCTCCAAAGTCTGTT
>Ga0164315_10000238_pt1 | contig 35756 bp, 42 predicted proteins | sample GuaBasSedimGuay6_FD_113737 | JGI IMG/M metagenome (GOLD analysis project Ga0164315, IMG submission 113737) | Subseafloor sediment microbial communities from Guaymas Basin, Gulf of California, Mexico - Guay6, Core 4569-2, 0-3 cm | ecosystem: Environmental > Aquatic > Marine > Hydrothermal vents... | reverse complement strand
AGGGCATCGTTTACTCGGTCGCCCCATGTTTTCTTAGTGGCTTCCCCTAATGATGGGCTGCCTGGTTCTACATAAGCCATTTTTTCTCCTTAAAGAGGTCCGTCGTCATAGTCCCATTTGGGGCCTTCTTCGTCATCTGCGTAAGTCGGGACATTGCCGCTGTCGTCTGTCCAGTATCCTGATTCAAGTCTTTCTTCGAATGTTGCGTCTTTGTAGTCCGGTGCTGAATCGTCCGTCCATTTCCCGTAGTATTCCCAGAAAGTTCCATCCAACCCAAGGAGTTTACCATTATCGTCTGTCCAAAATCCAGACTCTTCTACTTGGGCTTCTGTACATGTTACGAAATCAGGGAATGTGTCGTCTTGCCAGAACCCAACGTGGTTGGCTTCGAATACGTGTGTTCCGAAGGCTACCTTTAATCCGAAGCCGTAGAATCTTGTTACGTGAGTGTTGATATATTCGGTAGCAAGGGTTATGCCATCGCCTGAGTACATGAGGGTTGAGTCTTTGGCGGATCTTCCGAAGAATGGGGAGCTTGTGGCAGTTGGGAGGGTGAGCCCTGTAACCCAAGAGCCGGTAGTACCGTTTAGGATTCTGTTGTTGTCAAGGGGGGAAGAAAGATTGTGCCCGCCCAGTTTGTTAGATGTGTTCATTCCAGAGTCAACGAAGGCAGCACTGTGGGATGGTGTGGTATCGCCGATCCCAAATACGGACCATGAATCTGTGGCTGGGGAGTATTTCATTGTGTCTGACTCTAGTGTTGCTGGATCGCTTAGCCCGTTTGTGGCTATTATCGAGCCGGAGAATGGGGACCCGGATGAGCCTTTGTCCCATGATGAGAATGGAGCGTTGAGAGATTTTTGGGACTCGGTGGCTCCATCTATAAAATACATGGAATCTGACAGTATGAGGTGGTGGGAATCTGCGCCTGCTGATACAGGGCGTCCGCCAGATGATGACTGAGTGGGGGATGAAATCCAGGAATCGCCATTAAGGTAATACTTGTAGCCCCTTTCGTTGTTGGCGGAAAATAAGCGAAGGCCTGAGTCTGTTGAGCCGAGGAAAGAATGAATGCTGGTTATGGACTCTGGAGGTTGGCTAGATGTACGCCATGAGTTGTTGTCGGCGGCAGGTTTGACAAGGGTGTTGTCGCCATAGGCTATTATTGATGTGCCTGAGCCTGAGAGGGCTATTTGGTTGCCGGCTCCTTCAAGGGGAGTGTTAGATAAGGAGTGAAAGAGCTCGGTGGTCGCAGCGCCTTCGAGAATGAATTCGAGGCGTAGTTTTGTTTCGTTCAGATCTAATGGGTGTGTGTAGAAGGATGTGAGATCGTATTCTGTATTTAATTCGCATGCTGATAGTACTTCGTTATCGCTGAGGAAAATATTGTAGGTTATATCATTGGTTGGGGCTTGTCTTATGAAGTCGGCCTCAACGAGGATAGAGTCAATATTGTATGGTACATCAAGGATTAGTTTAGTGTTAACGGTTTTGTCGGTGATGCTACCGGCATAGAAGCCATTCTGAGGAGTGGCAGTTGAGTTGTCAGGGTCCATATACCCTTCGGAGCCTGTAGTGTTTAGCTTGGAATGTCCACGGGTTATGGTTTCGGAGTAAAGAGCGAGTCGGTTGAAGATTGAGTTTTTTCCGCGAGAATGATTAGATGATTGTCTCATAGCTGATAAGATTGACATTCTGGAAGCGGCGGTGGCATCAATACCAACAGTGGAAGCTTCGGCTTGTGTTATTAGGGGGTTTGTGGCAGATGGGCTTGCGGCGACTAGTGCGGAGACTGCTGATGGCGGTATATGTATGGTGGTGTCGGCTGTGTGTTCGTTAATGTAAGACGAAAGGCCTGGAATGTCTACGGACTGTTCTGGAATCCATGACCCTCCGGTGCGGGTGGCTAGTTTTATGCCACGGTCTTCGTTGGAGGATATGAAGATTTTAAAATGGTCATCGGAGGCGCGATCGTTTATGTCCTTAAGGACGCCTTTTATGGATGACATCTTGAATGTTGTGACGTTAGCCATATAGGGACGAACTTGGGCGGAAAGCTGTATTTTTGAGAGGGATTGATGCAATGGCGTTTCACCAACCCATGACGGGTTGGAGAAGTCCAGGAAATATGTGTGGAAATCTTCGTCAGATGGTGTAAGATAAAAGGCGGAGCGAGACACCCCGTCTATGTCATGGAGGTATATACGGATATATGATGAGTCTGGCGGGGATGATATCTTTCTATCAAAAGTCATATAGATACCACTATATTTAGAGATGTCTATAGATCGCGTAATGATCATAGAGCCGTCTTGTTGGGCGCTTGAGAATGGGAAAACCCATTTGAGGGAAGATGGATTTTCAAATTCGTCAAAGGCATCTATAGGGCCCTCCGTGATGTAGCCTACCTCTGAGGCATTGAGGGTATAAGTTATGTCGCCTGGGTCTGTTGCGAAGTCTTCTATCACTTCGAGTCGACCTGTGCCTGGTTCATCATCGAACATTAGGTAATAAGGCTCAGTGATTAGACTGCCGTCAAAATCACATCGGGCCGATTCCAAGTGGATCATTGAGAAGTTGCCTGAGAGATATGCGTTTTCGATCTCTACGAAGTTTGGGCCTTCTGAAGATATGGTTAGTGGCATTACCAGGCCTTTTTGCCCTGAAAGGGAAAGGGATTGGTCGTTAAAGTTTTTTGCTGCAAGGAGAGACTTTATTCCAATTTTTGGGTCTATTGCCATTCTATACCCCATCCTGATATTACCAAGCCAGGCTTGGATAGTGTGGTCACTGTGTCTAATTGAGTGCTCCCGGCATCAGAGCCGCCGGTTACTCTCATATTACCATCTGAGCATAGGGTTAGTCCACCATTGCCTGCAGGGGCTGGGGATACTGGTTGAGATATGTAGGAATCTGTGGCTGCGTTATATTCGAAAGTCGTGTCAGTGAAGGCTACGGCTGACGGGGTGTCAGGGGTTCCGTGATGAAATACTGTGTTTGACATTGAGACATCTGCGGATTCTGAATGTGACATTATTGGGGCGGGGGCTTCGGCAATTGAAATGAAAGACCTTGAGGCCATTGAGAATATTCTGCTTGATGACAGTAAAGATGTGCCGTTATATCCGCCTGTATGGATAGTTGAGTTTCCGAAATGGGTAGACTTGGATGAAAGCATGCCAGTTACACTTTCGGGGAAATTCTGTAAGGCTTGGGTGGATTCTGTTGGGATGTTAGTGATGTTCCACTTGTCTGTTTCGCCAACTGCGTCTACTCCTGTGCCATGGAGTGCGGTATTATTTTGTAGCACTCCTGAAGTCCCGGCAGTATCAGTTAGCGCCATTAATGTTTTGATTGTGGCGTCAGCGGGAATAATCATTAAGAGATTGGGTTGGAAAGATCCGGAAGCGTCATAGCCGTTCATGATAAAGATACGGCCTAACTCGAGGGAGGTTCCGGAGAATGTAGAATGGCGATCTGTATCCAACCCAGTGGTTACTGATGATTGCTGGATTGAAGAGTATGCTATAGAGTCGGCGGCGGTAGCAGGGGCAGACAAGCCTCCGATAATGTGTATTCTATTGTCGAGGAAGTTTACCGTGTGGTTGCTGACGGCATGGGCTAGTGTTGCTTCGGAGGACCAGGAGGAACCAGTGTTTATGAGGGGTAAGTTTAGCCTTAGTTTTATGTGGTATTTTCCATCTGGGGCAGGCGACAGGGAAGATATTGGTATGTATGTTCCGGGGTCTGTGTCGAGTACTTCGTAAGTTGATAAGTTTGTGGATATGTCGAATGTTGGTGTTGCACCGGTTATGATGGAGCTATAGGCCGTAGCGATCATTATGTGATCTGTTATTGCCGAAGCTTCTACTATTGCTATTGGGCCAATTTCTATGGAGTAGTCTTCACGGGGGGCGTACATTCCGAGGGGGCCAAAGGATTTGCTTTCAAGGTGATTTATGAGCGAGCCATTGATTCCGGAGGGAGTGACGTGAGGGCCGTTGTGAATATTGTCGGCATACATATTTACAGGGATTGAGTTAGGATTTGAGTCCACAGACTCTATGGCTACTGCTAATAGTGAGGCCATGTAATGGGCGTTGTGGTCTGTGAATTCGTTAGCGGAAAGCCTGCACACATAGTGGTCTGTGGAATTCGGTGGGGTGGCAGAAGATAGCCCATCGTTGATTGCTTGTGTTGGATGGTAAAAATCCTCTATATGATCAAGGGCGGCTTGCCATATCTCATCAAGGTTGATGGATGGGGCTGATTGCCACGTTCCATCTTTTGTGGCGATTATGGCCTTTTCGGATGGGTCGTCAGTGATTGTGAGTTCGGAGAGGTACGAAGCCCCTGATTTGTAGATGCGTCCGCATAGGTAATATGGATCGGAGAATGTTTCAGGATCGGTTATGGTTTCTGATGCATCATACTCGGCGGTCATTCCATTGTGGGAATATTCTCCGATGCCTAGTGTTACTTGGGTGGGAGAAGACGATTCGATAAGGAGGCCGGTTAGTGGTCCGTCGCAGCCAATGGTGAATTTAAGGTGTTCGGCTACTTTTTCGAAAGTGTATTTCCCGCCGTATGACATTGATTTCTGGATAGAGTATTCGGAAAGGGTTGGCGGAGGATAATATATCTCCTCGTCAAACTCTATAGAGACACCTAATAGGGTTACATCATCAGCCATTGGCTAACCTACCACATCTTGTTTGTTTGTTGTTGTCGTTGTTGGAGCATTAGTTTTTTACGTTGATTCTCTTGCTTGCGCTTGAAGACATTTGAAATTCCGCCCATGCCAAGCATGATGGCTCCAGAGTCAAGAACGTCATTGAATGCTACATGCTGGAATTTACTATGGTCCATTTTGTCCTTAAACATCATTGGGGACATTACGGCTGCACCGGTAAGGGCTCCTTTAGCTGTTGAAGTTATTGGGTTTGCTTCGTCGTAGTTTATTGCTCCACCAGCTACGGCTCCCACTGCGGGCTTGTGCCATTGTCGTCCTTTTTTGAGGGACAAGAGAGGATCGGCGCCAGATGTTAGTTTGGTGTTTTTTAGGCTGGTAATGGCTCGTGATATTAGGGTGGGGTCTTTTGTGCCTTTCATTCGCTGCCAAAGTGATTTGACTGCTTGCGGTGATTTGCCAAGCTTCATTCCAAAAGCGAGAGCAAAAGGGAGGGTCCATTTCGCTGTTGTCAAGCCTTCGGATAGCATGCTTTGTTCAGATTTTTGTCCTGTGAGTTTTCTGGCTATTGTGGAGCCTACGGCATCTCCTGCTCCAACGGCAATGGATGTGCCTACGTATGGCGCAAGTTTTTTTGCGCCAGATATTAATTTTTTTATTAGGGCTACTTTAAGAAAGTGGTTCATTAAAGGACTCCGTTCATCCCGTCTCTGATGATTTTTTGCTGGACTTCACTCATACCTTTATAGGCTTCTTGTGGGTCTGCTACAAAACGCTCGATTACTTCGCGAGGAAGATGGTTGTTAAGCTCTGAGGATTTTGTTGCGGCATAGGCTTCTAGATCTTCAGGGTGGAATATCCCGAGGGATTTATCCTTTTCGCCATCGTGTATGTAGTCGGTGGCTACTGCAAGCTTACAGTAGTTCTGGTTTATTGCACTCCACGGGGATTGGTGTGTTGCGGAATAAAATTTATCAGCGCCAAGGATTCGGTCTACCTTTATTAAGAGGGAGGCGGTTTTTGCAGCGCCTAATGCTGGTGCCTGTTGGGCTACCTGCTGAATGCGGGCTTTGTCCTCTGGGGTTTTTGCGAATGCTTGCCTGGAGTTGATGTTGAGTTGAGCTGCGCTACCAACTGTATCGTCGGCCATTTGAAATATTTCAGGGGGTAATTCGATGGAGTTTTCTCCTGCAGCAGCTACAAGGTTACTGGCAAATTGCTGGACGTTACCTGGGGGGAATGATTCAAGATTGGTCATAAAGTATTCTATGGCGGCGTGAATGTTTTCCGGGGTGTCCAGCGGGAACATTGGAACAAGGCCTTCAGGAGATTCAACGGTTAGGGCGTGGCGGACGGGGCCTTGAGGTTGTTGTGGGACTTGGGCTTCCATTGGCATGTCCTGTGCTTCATTAACCTGGGCTTTGTTGTGTGTTAAGTTTTCAGCTGCGAATTTTTCTACGTAAGATGGGATGTCGAGGCCAAAGAGTTCGCATGAAGATTTGAGGTGAGATGCAGCAATTACTGCGGCTTTCATTGGCAGTTTCATTGCTGTTTTATTGAATGCCCGGCAGGAGAGCCATGTGTGGGCTTTGTCTATCACAGGATATTTTCTGTGGTGTCCACCAGTTTTGGTCATTATTACCACGGCATACATGTCGTCTGGGATTGCTTCTCTCTGCTCGTCAGTTAATATTTGTGCTGACTTGACAAAGGAGGGAGCACCAAAGCCCGCAAGATCCTCCATGGAAAGGTCGTTATCATAATAGTCTATGGTTTTGGAACTTATTTTATACATTAGTCCTCCTTTAAAGGTTTGTGGTTCTTATATATTACCTCATAACAAGGGTGTATGTAAATTAATATACTTTGTCTGGTATAAGAGGCTGTTAGTTTAGTTACATTTTATTATTGAATGGAGGTGGTACGAAGCATGTCTGAATTACTTAGTATTTTACTTAAAGGAGCCCAAAATTGTTCAGCTACAGAAACACAGACGTGTACAGAGATACCTTAAACTCAGAAGAGAGGGGATTGTTGATAGACAAGGCAATCAAGATGTCTGAGGATAATGACTTTCCAAAGAAATTTAAAGAAGTTATTATGGACCTTATTGGCGTTATCAAGAAAGGCTCAATGCCTCTTAAGTTAATGTCATTGGCAGCCATAGCTTACCTTATCAACCCGATTGATTTGATTCCTGATTTTATTCCCATGATGGGATTTGCAGACGATATGTTTGTATTAGGAGCATTGTTGGTGAAGATAAGAGAGGCTATAGGATAGTCGAAATGGCCAGGGTTCAAACCCCTGGTCGTGTGTTAAATTTTTTTTAGCATTGAAAAAGTGGAGCGTTAGGAGTAGTATTGTCTTTGGAGGTAAATTATGAATATCCTTAAGATAGGACAGATTTCTGCAGTAGATTCGGTGAATTTTACTGTTAACGTGGATTTTCAAGACGGAAGCAAAGCTACAGATGTACAGGTTGCCAGTCAATATTTTGATGCCAATACTGGTTGTGGTTTTGTGTTCGTGCCTCAAGAGGGGGCGTTGTGCTGGGCAGATGCTACTCCCGCTGGGGAATTTATTATTGGTGGGTTTATTGCGGCTGCCGAAGGAATGCTGGATTCTGGCGGAAACCTGATGAATGATGCTATAGATAGTTTGGGCGGGTATAATGGTGGGCGTCCTAAGGATTGGATTCCTGGGGATTGTGGAATGGTTAGTCCGGAAGGATCTTATATTAAAATGGCTAAGGGGGGTTTGGTTTCGTTGGTTGCTGGTGAATTATGCCAAGTGCATATGTTGCCAGGGTCAAGAAACATGGTCAAGATGCTCTGTGGAGGTCTTGAGATTTATTCTGGTTCAGGCAAAATAAATATGATTAGTGATAATAAGGGGGATACGGCTGAATTCACAATAGAGGTTCAGAACCCTAAAAAAACACAGTCGTCTATATTTAAAGTTATGGCCGATAAAGATGGTGGCGGATTTAGTTGGGTAGCTGGCGAGACAAGTATCGCTGTTGATGTTGAAGGCAATATGGATGTGGCGCTTGAGGGCGATTTGAGTGTTGCTGTAGGGGACTCTTTCCTTAATATGTCCAAAGATGGAGACATGAGTGTTGATATAGCGGGTCAAGTCGTAGTAACATCTAATAAAACTATTAATTTTAATAATGGAAACTTAGTGATTAAAGCATAGGAGATATGATGCACGGAAAAACATTGTTCATTACACCGGCAGCAGACAGTGAAATTATCGCTGGCATTAAAAAGATAGCTTCCGGTATTAAGCTCGGGCCTCCTGAAGGCTGGGAGCATGAGATAACTAAGTATATGTATGATAAAATACCATACATCACCAAATACCCAACGGTTATCACCTTTGATAAGAGGGATGATAAATTGATGGCGGCTAAGGGTAATATTGAGGTCAAAGGCAGCTTGCTGATACCTATTATTATCAAGCCTAAAGGTATGGCGGCAGAATTGCAACCACTTGATATCTTTAAATATGAAGGCAAATGGTATCCGTTAAGCAAAGAAAGAGTCGAACAGATCATGTTTACTCCTTCGGTTGGGAGTATGGCTACTAAGGCTGACATGAATGGGGCGGTTACTAGTGGAGATGCCATGAGCAATACCACTCCTCCAGATATGAATATTAGTGACAGGGGCTACATGAAAACTGGCTCTATTGTAGAGCAGGCATTGATGACTTCTACTGGGAAGCAAAGGGGCGCTATAGTTGATGTGTTTGCAAAGAATGCATCCTGGGCGCTAAAGCTTAAGCAGAATGGTACATTAGGGCTTATAGGTAAAATCAAAGATTATGAAGAGGATGCACCGAGTGCAATAAAGCTCGCATCGAAAGATGGACTTGGCGATGTTGGTATTATCAAAGAAGCAAATGGATATCGCTTGAGAATGTATGGCAAGGGTAGTGTCGGGCTTGTTGAGGATGGTGTTGTTTCGGCAACTACTGTCAGGAGATTCTTTGGTGACGAAGTCCTTAAGGAGGCCTCAGATAAAGGGGTGTCCTTTTCAATGCCACGAGATAGAGAGTCTGACGTTTACATTAAAGACGACTTTTGTGTAGGGTTAGGAAAAATTGAGAAAATTGGCAGTTATACTGTTATGGATAATAAGGGACAGAAGATGACCGGCAAGGTCATGAAAGAGATAGATTTTGATGGACGGTTGACAGGGAACAAGCTTTTCTTTAATGGAGAGAAGTTTGCTTCTGAAGCTGTGACCATTGGAACTGTTGCTCCTATTGATACTGATGGTATTATTAAGAGTGCTTCGATGAAAGGTAAATTTTGGGGAAGTTTTATTGCCGATGGTGCAATAGCAACTGAACCAATGGAGTTCACTGGCACAATGTGTAAAGTTGGCGGTGGCGTTGAAGTTCAGGCTGGGGCCATGTCATGTGTGGTGACCAATGATATTAAGAGCTTGCAGAAGATTGGGAATAAATATTTTATTCCTGGAAGCATGAAGCTTGTCGATATCGGTAGGCCAACCAGTTTAATTACTGACGAGCGCAGGTTTGTCAAGAATGCTCAGGCTGTCACGGTAAGGGACGAAGAGATTACTGTTAAATATGCTGGGCAGAATGAATACCAATTTATTGGGCTTACTGACGGTGGGTTTGCCGAAGAGCTTGATTATACAGATTCAATGCTTACGCTTGTTAAGATAGGGGCTTTGCCGAAGGAGGCTACCCTTATACTTAAAAGGGCTGAGAAGGAAAAAGTTACCGTTGGTGGTGTGGTTACTGGGTTGCGAACACCTAAGACTATGGAGAAATTAGCGCCCAATGCGAAGAAGGTTGCTGTTGATTTGAGGACTGTTGTTAAATTGGCAGCTGTAATTCCTGATGAAAAATCGGTGGATGCTATCCTTGGGCTTGGGCTTGTAAATGATCAGAATATAAATGTGTTTAGATCTTTTGTTCCTCATTTCGAAGAGGCACTGTCTAATCTTGCTACTCTCTTAGTAGCAACAAGGATGGGGCTGGATACTCTTGATGAGGCTACTATCGAAAATGCGATAACCATGTTAGATAAGGTCACTAGCGATCTTAAGGATATGTTTGCTGCAGAAGATATGGCAAGAGGCATTGGTGGAGAAGCTCGATAAAAAATATCCATTCGATAAGCTTGTGCTGTTCCTTATATTAGCAAGGAACAGTTACAAGTCTATTGGCGAATACCTTAGGTTTCTTAAAATGGGAGACCTTAACGGGAAGCATTTGGCAAGGTATGAAGCTATAGTCAGAAAAGAGGCCACTGTTAAGGATGCTGCTTTTTTGGATAAAAAGCCTACTGTTATAAAGCGAAAGGCAGACAAGGTCGAAGAAAGTAGTGAGGCGAGTGGGTTTATAGATATTAAGGCAAAGCTCTCATCTAAAATTAAAGGGCTGGCCAAAAGGTTGGGTATTGAGAAATCTCCATACGACAATCCTAATGTTAAGATTATACTTGAATCAAGATTGGTCAAGAGGAGTCTTGAGGTTTATCTTACATCCAGGATCCCTGTGCCGGAAATGCCGGGACTTATTAATGACAGGTTTAGGACCAACTTTACTGAGGATGACATAGAGGAATACAGGCAATGGGCATATGATATTAATTCGATGCTCCCAGACAAAATAGATGCGTACTTTGAGGGTCTTCCCAAGGAAGAGAAGACATATAAGAAAATGGGATACCTCAGTAAAGAGGATTACGTTAAATGGAAGATGCGCAACGATTGTGAGTTGAGCAGGAGAGAAGCCATTGCTCAGATAATGACAGATGCTTATTATAATCTCCAGGAAGTAATAAGGTCTGAGTACAGAGTATCTCATAGTGCAGCTAAAGTTTGGGCTGATATGTTCTTCAAGGCCGAAGAGAGACTGGATAAAGTCGAAGCAAACGGAGATAAACGTAGCATTGATGTACTTAAAAGTGTTAGATTGATTATTAGCGCTGGTGAGATAGAAGATGATTCGATTGTGAGTTTTGAAGATCTTAAGAAAGAGGAGCCGTCAGATGGAGAAGATTGATGCTGGGTTAAGAAGATATGCTAAGCTTCAGAAGATGGCTAGTGGTGCTGCCACGTTACTTCAAACTGCGTACATTGGAAACAAAATTGAGAAAGGTATTGAGGGCAGGGACCAACTGCTGCGAGATGCTTATGATATACACGAGAATTACGGGTCTATTGATAAGGCTATTGACTCTGCAGAGAACAAAAGAGATGCCGGTAGACTAATTGCTGCCCTGGCTGCAGTTATGGCTCCAAAGATTGGTATACTGAAAGCTATACCAATAGCCGTTGCTGCTGTCATGGGCTCAAGACATTATGAGGGTAAGGCCGATGGGTACAAGGCTGTAAAGGGGAAACAATTGGTGCTCCAGGGGCTTAAGGGGATGTAGCATTGCTAATCCCGGCTCACAAAAGCATATTAATGAAGCCAGCAAGCCTGGCAGAGGAATTTTTCTTTATTGGGAAGGCAGAACCGTTCTCAATAAAGGAATGGCCGTGTTTTTATGCGCCATACAACACTCCATACAACTCCATGTTGATGATGTGCAGTCGTCAGGTTGGAAAAAGCTTGACACTGGCGAATAAAAGCCTTGGAAACGTGTGTCGATCTGAGTTTGGGCTTATCTGGGTTAGTGGACAAAGTTTATCTCATCAGCAATTAAAAGAGCTAAAGATAAGGGCTCACAGGGTTTTGAATGTTACACCGACAAAAGATCAGGCGAGCTTCTTTTCTGAGCAAAAGATTAACCAGATTTTGGCACATTCTCCTATTTTTAGCCTTTTTACTAATAACAAAACTACGGATAGGGTGCTGTTCAAGAGTTTCGTCAATGGATCTAATATTTTTTTAGCATCCTGTTACCATTCACCTGATTCTATCCGTGGATATACATCAGATCAGATAAATATTGACGAATTGCAAGATATCATGGTGGATTTCCTTCCAATTATCTACGAAACACAAAATAGGTCGATAAATAAGAGTCGAATCTTATCTGGAACGCCAAAAACTACACAAAATGCTATTAATCATGTTTGGCATGAGAGCAGAATGTGCGAATGGGTTATCGAGTGTACTGGGTGCAATAAATGGCAAAACCTTATTGAGGAGAATATTGGTCTGACTGGGCCGATATGCCGTAAGTGTGGGAAAAGTCTGGCTAATGAACTTGGGCAATGGGCGGCGATGAACCCAGGGGCTGCTATGGATGGATACAGAATCCATAGCTTGATGGCCAACTTTTATCCATGGACCGGGCCAAAAGGCAGTAACCAGTATAAAGAGAGCCTAATTTACAAGTATGAGAATTATGGCAAGGCTCAGTTCTATAATGAGGTACTTGCTCTCCCTATGGACGCCGGTACAAGGCCAACGACTACTGACCAAATCAAGGCTAATTGTCAGGAAGGCGAAAGAAAAAGGCTCAAGCTTGAAAGCGGGTGGGAGCCAGCGTCTAAGAAGCCGGGGAATAGAATGATAGTTGCGGCGGGGGTTGATTGGGGTAGCTCGGAAGAAGGCAAGAGTAAGACGGTATTGACTATTACGGGGTATGTTAAGAAGAAATTTGCGGTGCTTTTTGCCAAAAAGTACGGTTCGAATGAAAATAATGTGGAATATCAGATCAAGGACATCATTAAGCACTGCAATAGGTATGAGGTAGACATTATCGGTGGAGATAAAGGCTTCGGGCATGGGAAGAACAGCAAATTGGCAAAGGCTTTTGGAGAAGAGATGGTTAGGGGCAGATCGAATAAGGTTATTGAGTTTAATAATAATGAGCAGCTTAAGGCCAGGCGAAAGTTTAGCGAAGAAGGGTTGTTCTATAGCTTGAACCGAACAGAGGTTCAGGACGATATTTTTGAGAATATTAATGGTGGCAATTTTAGCTTCCCTGTGTGGGAGGTTTTCAGGGAATGCGCAGAAGATATATTGCACATTGCTAAGGAGTACAATGAGAGCTTGAGGAAGATCGTGTATACCCATGCGCCTAATGAGCCTGATGATTTTATGTGGTCATTAATCTATTCTATTGAGCCAATATTAATTATTAAAGACCTGAGTTGTATATGTTAGTGTTGATTTTTGCAGGTGGCATGAGTTAAAATTATGAAAACAAACGTTATTAATGGAGGAACCTATGAATTTAACCGGTAAAGACTTGCGTGAGTTTGCGAAGGAAGCATCCTTGCAGCTTTTCTCAGACAGCACTCCGTTAGTAGAGTCTGTAACGAAAATAGCAGAGGAACACAATCTAAACGAAGAACAGATAAAGAGAGTCTGTCATTCAGCCAATACTCTTAGCCAGCTTGAGGTTTATGCCTCAGAAAAGTTAGCCAATGACCAGGAGTGGGATGTAGTTGACCCAAAAGATATCATGAAAAATACGGGGAAGGTCACCAAGAAGGCTTGCAAGACTGTTAGCCGTGACTATGATATTGACATTAAGGCCCACATGCGGGGTATGGTCAAAAAAGCAGAGGCTGTGGAATTGAGAGATTTTCTGACAGTTAAAACCGAAGTTTTAGGGGCTCAAAAAATCGCTTCTAAATTAAGTATAATGTCTAAATCTGCTGAGGGTGAGCAAGACATATGCTTGCTTAAATATGCAGGGGCTATAGACAGGCTTGCCGCTGCCATTACTAAGGCTAAGAAAAAAGGCATTACTGTAAGCGAGATGCTGCAGGCTGCAATGAAGACTGGGGATGCTCCAGAGGTGGTTCGCAAGGCATTTAATACTGCGTTAGAGAAAGTTAAGGCGAAAGAGCCGGGATTGTTGAGCAGAATGTGGAGTGGGGTGACAAACTTTTTCAAGGGTGCAGAGTACCAGGTTGATCCTTCACTTATAAATAGAGATATGAAAAATTTTAATGGTGGCATCAATGTGGAAATTGTAGATCTTACCAATCCACTCGTTAAATCGTTTAAAGATACCTCGTCCTCACTTGAGGAATTGAAGAATGCAGTTGGCAGAGTTAACACAGTACAAGAAGCCGCAGAAAATGCGCAGGTTCAGGTTAAACGACTTGAGAAAGAATTAAGAGGAATCGAATCATGTTAATAAAGAAAATTGCTGCGCTACATAAAGCTGGCAGACTTAACGGTGGAGAATTTAAAGCTACTAAGAACAAAATTTTACGGGAAATGCTAGTAAAGAAAGAAGCAGGGCTCTTGGGTTCTGCTGGACGGACACTCAAATCTACGGCAAAGACTGTAGGGCATCTCTGGCCTGCTCAAATAGCGGGTATTGGTGGGCTTGTTGGTGCTGAAGCTTTAGGGGCTAGAAGTGCAGCCGGCATGATTGCTGGAGGCTTAGGTGGATTTGCTGCGGGGTCTGTTGGAAGAGATGCTATTCTTAAGGCCATCAGAAAGACTGATGACGCTAAGAAAAAGAAAAAACTAATTGGGATGCTTGCAGCAGCCGGCGGAGCCGGTGCTGCTGCTGGTGCCATTGGCCAATATGAGAAGCAAGCTGGAGCTATTAAAGAAACCCTTAAGTCTATGGGTAGAACTGTAGGCCATGTTGCACCTGCCTCCTTAATGGGAGCGGCAGGTGGTGCTGTAGGGCGAGCGATAGATCCTACGGGAGCAGCAGGGTCTATAATTGGAGGAGTTACTGGATATATGGGCGGCTCTCGTGGAAGAGACCTTGTTCTTGAAGCAATGAAGAAAACAAAAGATACTAAGAAGAAAAAACAATTGGCCGCGCTTCTTGCTGGTACTGCCGTTGCTGGTGGTGTTGGTGGTGCTGCTTTTGCTGGAAGAAAGAAAGAAGCTGGATGGTCTAAAGAAGTGGTTGAGGCCATGAAAAAATTTCCAGGGAAACACTTGGGAGGCATTAATGCCATGAATCCTGAGATGGCTCTTAAAATGAGAAGACAGGGTGCTGAAGCTGGGCTGGGCTCTCGCGGAATGGATGCTCTGTTTGCATCATGGACTCATGGTGGCAAAGATGGAGCTATGGATAGTATCGGCAAAAGGCTTTTGTCTGGTGGATATGATAGTGCCAAGAAATGGCAAGACAACGTGACCCATAGCAGTAGCCTTTCAAGGAAAGCTGTAGGCATTGTTAAGGCCCTTGGGGAGAAATCAGAAGCATTGGGCGATGCCGCAAAAGCATCAGCTGGGCTAGGCATTACGGGTGCTGCCGCCGCTGGTGGTATTGGGTTGGCAGCTAATGCCTATCGTAAATCAAGAAGAGCCAAGGCTATAGCTCTGGCAGCCGCAAAAAAGAAAAAATTAATAGCACTCGGCGTTATTGGTGCTGGTGCTGGTGTTGGTGGTGCTGCTTTTGCTGGAAGAAAGAAAGAAGCTGGGCTGGCTGAAGATGCATTTAGAGCTCTTCCCGATTCTGTCAAGAGTTCATTACTAGATCTTGGCATGGGCGGCATTAATAAACTGAAGACAGTTGCCAAGGGTGGACTTGCTGTTGGTGCTGGTGTAGCTGGCTATGGCGGGCTAAAAGCTATCGTGCCATGGCTGGCGAAACGTAGAAAAGATAAAAAAGTAATAGGGCTTGCAGAAGAGGCTAACCGTATCGCAAGGAAAGGGCAGGAGGCTGCAAGGCTTGGTCAGGAGGCTAATACAAAAGCACTAAAAGGTGTGGGTATTGGTGTTGGAGCGTTGGGCCTTGGGCTGGGAGCCAATGCATTGCTTGGCGGAAGAAAGAAAGAAGCAGGGGCACGCTTAGCGCCTACCACTGATGCTGTTAATTCGGTAATTGGTAGAATAAGCAACGCTCTTACTAACGATGAGGTTATGAGGCTTATGGAGTCTATTGATACTGAAGGTGAGATGCCTACAGGAGTAAGCAAGCGCGCCAAGGATATGATGGCTAAGAGCAGACTCGATCTGGCTAGCTTAAGGAGGCTTGATGAGCTTGCCAAGCCGGCTGGTAATACACTTGAGTCTATAAGGCGTATGGGCGCAGCAATGGGACCAGGGAAATATCTCGGGGCTGTTGGTGGGCTTGGAATTATTGGTGCAAGTATTTATAAGGCTATTCAGGAAAGGCTTGATGTGGGTAGGCAAGAAACTGTACTTAACAAGATTCTTGTGGAAAATAAGGAACTTGATATAGATAAGGCCAGAGGTAACTTTGAAGCATTGAAGCTTATGGCTCCAGATGTAGCAAAGAACGATGCATTGGCTACAGGTTTTGTTACCAGGATGGACGAGTTCGATGTTCTTGATATGGCTCCTGCTGAAATGGCGTCCCAGATTCAGTTGGGCATCACTTCAAGAATGAAACCAAGAAATGGTGTTACTCATATTGATGATGCTCTTTCGGGTGCTGCTGGCTTAGTGCTTGGGTCTTAAGGGAGATTATGATGTATAAACGTATTGAAATTGATCTGGATGAACCACATAATTCTTGTAGTTTTATTACTGGTCATGAGGATTTGACAAAGACCGCATCTGAGGCTTCTGATGAAATCTCAAAGTTTGTTGCCGACCTAAAAATTGACAAAGACAAATACGTTTATGTGTTAATAAACGCAATGGGGGCCGCTGAAATATACGGCCCCAACAATAATGGAGATGCTTTCCCTGCTATGTATCAGGGGAAGGAGAATCTCATTCATGACGGGTTGAGTCATGGCTATAAGACATTCCAAACTAATGCTAAGGTTTATAAGCACCACAAGAATAATGACCCCAAGAAGAGCTACGGGGATGTTCTGTTGGCTGTTTGGAATAAGAAGATGCACAGGGTGGAATTGGTAGCCAGGATTGATCGGAGCAAGGCCCCTTTTGAGGCCGATAAGATTGATAACCTGGAAGCCGTTAAGACTTCAATGGGGACAAAGGTTCCTTATGATGTTTGCTCTATCTGTGGGCATAAAGCAAAGACTACTGCTAAGTATTGTTCTCATTTGAGAGATTTTATGGGCAAGACTTTACCTGATGGTAGGAAATGTTATGCTATAAATCCTTTTCCAAAGTTTTTTGATATTTCTATGGTATTTGTTCCTGCGGAGTCCAGCTCCAGGGTTATGAAGAAATTAGCTGGCGATAAAAATGCAGAGAACAAGGAAGCAGAAATAACAAAAAGGATACCTGGCGGAGAAGTTGTGTCGACTGATATTAAGGATATTGTTGACAGGTTAATCGAAGGCAGGTATGGGAAATTACAAGCGGGTGAGGCTCCTTTTTCGAAAGAGAGACTCGATAAGATGTGCGGACATCCCCTGAAGGACATCATGTCAACCATGGCGTTTAGTGGGATTATGCCCAAGCCTGAAGAGTTCCAGAGGATTATTCTTATCAAGATGAATAAACGTCCTTTGGCGGATATGCTGGACAATACGAATATTATTTTTGATGAAAGTAAGTATGACGATGATTCTGACTTGGGTGGCATTTTAAGGATATCACCCAAGCACGTTAATGGATGTGTTGCTGGGCATATGTCTGATATGATGCCATATCGATCTGTGATGCAGCCGCATTTATTGAAGAGGATTGTCGATAAGAATATGTTGTTTCCCGGAATGGGAAGAAGGACGTCTATGAATATCTCTCCTATTATGGCGGCGATATCTGGGATGTATAGAAAGTACAGGGAAGAGGCACCAAGGTCTATTTATTCTTCTATTGCGAAAATGCTAATGAGAGCCAATATGGCAAGAGCAGGGAGCGGTGGAAGAGTGGTGGTTAGGGTTTCTAGGCCATCAGGAACACTTGGTGCGATTGGTGAATTTTTGGAGCGAGTCTTATCTAAAACTGCTGGAAGCAACAATATTGTTGATTTTGGTGGGTGTGATAAGTTATATTCGTTCTATAAGAATAGTTTTAATGACGGTTTTGATAAAACTGCTTCTGACGGACAAATTGCTATTAGCATGGCAAAGGCTTTTATGGGACTTCCACTTATGGGATTCGGTGGGGGAATAGTAAAGGCGGCTGCGATTAATGGTAGCGACGGGAAAGAGTTGATTATAAAAACTCTATCCGGAGATTTGGAAGATGGAATCGTAAAAAAAGCTGGAATTAAGACCTTGACGACAGATATGAATATTGATATGGCGGATCTTATTTATGAAAATGGAGATTTGTTAAACATTGTAACTTTAGCTAAGATCGCAGAAATGACTTAGCTGAAAGGAGAACTTTAAAATGATCGAATCATTAGAATCACTTTTAACAGACGCTAAAGCTGCTACTAATCCTAGCTTGGAAAAAACAGCAGCAGCAAATATCGAGAACGATGAAACAATCGATCTTCTTGGTATGATGAGTGACAGAGTTGAAGAAGACGCGTTAACTACACGTCTGGTCAAACATGCTTCTGCAGCATCTGATGTATTTGCAGCACGCGCAGCAGAGAGCATTAATGCACAGATTAACACTGATGAGCTTGCAATTAAAGTTGCATCGCTTGTTATTGATGCATTTGAGAAAATGGCTGTTGAAACTTCTACAGAAGTAATCGGTGACGAAGTTGCTGCTAATACTCCAGTAGAAGCTGTAAATCCAACTGAAGCTGTGATAAAAGGCTCTACAAAACCAACACCACCAGAGGTTCTTAATCTTCACAAGATGACTGAAGAGCTTTTGGCAAAACGTGACCTTCAAAAAGGCAAGACATCTGGTCCTGCTGTAGACAACCAGGAACCTGTAAAACAGGCTTCTGATCTTATGGCAGAGTCACAAGGTTATTCTTCAGAACAGATGGAAGCGATTGCTGACTATCTTGTAGCAGCACAGAACCAATAGATTGGTGTGATGTAGCATGACGGTTAAAGAGATGATAAAGGTTGCCGAGGCGCTTGAGATAGCTTCTTGTGAACCTGATGAAGAAAGCACTGAAAGTGCTGAAGCTCTTTTGACTGGCATTATGAAGAAAGCAGAACGTAAGGTTGACAACAGTTATATCGGTGACATCATATGTGGAATCTTAGATGAAGCAGGAAGGTGTTAAGATGAATATTGCTGAAATGACAAAGCTTGCGAAAGAACTTGAGAATGCAGCTAATAGTAATGGGCTTACATTAGAGAAGGTTGCTTCGGCAGCACTCTTATATGAGTCTTTTGGAATGGATGACGGAAATATTGATAATGCTTGTCTTGAAAAAGTGGCAAAAAGAACGAAAGCTGAAATAGATTTTGCAGCTGAGTTTGGAATCAATATGGCTATTAATTCATTCTTGAAGGTGGAGATATAAATGAGCAAAAATGAACTTATGTACAAGGCTGCTCAGGCACTCAGACAGGCTGTAGATACTCAAAAAGAGCTTGAAGCAGAGAATAGTCTTTATAAAGATTGTGTTAAGGTGGCTTTTGATTTAGCTGCTAATGGCACTATCGAAGATACTCATTCTGCTATTCTGAATAAGGCTGATGAGCTTAGAGATGATAAAGAGAGGCTTCCGGTAATTAAGGAAGCTATGGAAATGAATAATAAATATGCACCTATCGGTAAACTCGAAAAAGTTGCGTCGCTTAAGGCCGGCGTATATGACGATGAAGTCGGTAATGCTGAAATGGAATTTCTTGCTGACCTGCAAGAGATTTAACAGGAGGTTTTAATGTTTAGAATAATTGAAGGTGAATCACGTCGAATGAGCCGTGGTGGAGAATATACAGGATCTGATGCTCAGCGTCGTCTTCTTCTCCCAGGCTGTTTTCTGAAATCATCTGGCGAAGATACTTATGTTGAGGCAGTAGATGGCGATCCTGTTATCTATGCTAATCTAGTAGCAGGAACACGAGGCGACGTTATTGAAGCCGGTGTTGCAGCTGTTGGTGGAGAAGCCTATACAGCAGAGACAGATCTTTTTGTCAGTGGTGTTGAAGGTGGCGACCTTGGCGATCCTATTACAATCACAGCTGATGCTTCTGGTAGAATGATTTCAGATCTTGCTGTTGAAGGCGAAATGATCTATGGTTATTTGAAATCCGTAAGCGATGATGATACACTCGTTACTATAGCTTATTTAGCTTCCAACGATGGTGTTGTACCTGCTGCTTAGTTAATCACGAAAGGAAAAATGAGTATATTATGAATGATTTTAATTCACAATTTAATGAAGCTTTTCGCCTCGGACTTGAAGGCGGAACTGAAGGTATCGAAAAGGTAGCTGCTACTACAAACAGCTATATTAAGAAAAAGATTCGTCAAGAGTCTTTCTCTCGTAAAATCCAGCCAATGGAGAAAGTTGGCAAGGGCGAAGTTCAGCGTGACGAATCAGGCGATGGTTTCTACAAGCTTGTAGATATCGAACCAGATTCAAGAGCTGTTGTTCTTAACTTAAGAGCACAGCCAAACGCGCGATATGTTACAGGCGAAAGAGCCAGAGTTAATTTTCTTGCTATCTCTACTGAGAGATTTGAGAAAAATGAATCTGAGCTTCTTGCTTATGAAATGCCTATCACCAAGATTCTCCAGAAGAACAACATTCTGGATATCCAGCATCAGGAAGATATGCGCTTTTACAAGCTTATGAGAGCTGCAGTCGCAGATTCTGGTTTGTCACATAACGCATCTATCGGTTCGGATCCATTCCAACGAGTAGATCTTATTGCTGGTAAACGTCTTCATGCTGGCGTAAAGCTGAAGTCTACTTCAGTTCTTATGACAGAAGTAAGATACCTTGATGTTGAGACTTGGGATGCTACTGCTGTTGGTGATTCAATCGTAACAGATATCGTTAAAACTGGCTACGAACATCCACAACTGTCAAAGATGAATCTTCAGGTTACTAACAAGAGTGATATTAAACTTGCTACCGAATCAAGCAGTGAGTTTGATGATGAAATCTGGTTCTTTACCGCTCCAGAGTTCATGGGTAAAAGTTACATTCTTGAAGATACTAAGTTTTATATCGACAAACGTGGTCGTCTTATCATGTGGGAATCATGGGAAGATATTGCACAGGCAATCATTAACGTGAATGCTGTGTCAAGAGTGAAAATCACTGCGTAGTAGGTATTTGTCAAAAGCCCGGCTCTTGGTGGGTCGGGCTTTTTTTGGAAGGACAACATTGTGGAAAAAATTATATTGAAACATGTTAGTAATAAGTTTAAAAGCATAGGCATTCAAGGCGGTTGCACCAGAAAAGGTGGATGCATGATAGTTGATGGTGAAAAACTTTCAGAACATGTTCTCGGGCTTATCGAAAGTGGAGATCTTGAAGTTGTTAAGGGTAAGAAAAGCTTGAAGAGTATGACTCCTCGTGAAATAACCGACAAGGCTAATGCTAAAATGAAAGCAGAAAAAGAAGCTAAGGCCAAGGCCAAGGCCGATGAAGCTGCTGCTATTGCCAAGGAAAAGGAAGATCTCAAGAAGGCTAAGGTTGAAAGCGATGCTAAGGCTAAGGCTGCAGTAGAGGCTGACCGACTTGTGCGTGTTGAGAAGGTAAAAGAAGATAATAAGAAAGCCAATGAAAAGGCTAAAGAAGTTGCATTGAGCAATGGTCCAAAATCTAAGGCTGCTCAAAATGAAGCTAAGGCTGCTGCTAAAAAGCCAGTAAAATCAGGGAAGAAGTAAATTATGGGTTTTGCACCAGTAAGTCCAGAAGCGATGGCAGAAGTCGTTGGCGATTTGAGGGATTATTTGAGAGATCATGCTGGGCTTAACACCTTGCTCTGCGACAAGCAGGAGCATACTGACTCTCAGCTACGGCTTGCGGTAAATATGGGGTTGGGTGCATTTAATGTCCTGACACCAATTAGCAGTTATACCATAAAGAGTCTGCCGACAGTGGCGTATCCGTTTCTTCTTCATGAAGGAGCGATAGAGGCACTTATTATGGCAGGCATTTTGCATTCCAGGAACCAATTAAGTTATTCTGACGGTGGTATCACTGTGGCTGACCATGCCAAAGGCGGATCGTACCAAGGGTGGATTAATGCTATTACTTCATTGAGAAGAATGGCAGCCAAAGAAAAAGAATATAAGGTTCAGTTGAATATTGAAGGCTGTTATGGTAGTATTGATTCTGAATTCCAATCTGATGTAACTTATTGCGATGAAATCTATTAAAGGAGATTTAAAATGAATGAACAATTAGTAAATAAATTAGCGTCTCTCCTCTCTGAGGAAGAGATTATTGAACTTATGGGCGATCTTGAAAAGACTGCTGCTGTTTCCGAAGAAGATGAAGAGATGGACAAACTTGCTGCGTTAATGGGCGATGTTGCTGCTGAAGCATATGAAGCTCGTATTGACGAATATGCTGCTTTGGCTGATGAATCTGACCTTCAGGAAAAAGTTGCTGAATTTCAGGCTTATGGAGAAGAGCTTGCTGACCAGGATTATGCACAGGCTGTTGCTGAAGAAGAAGCAGAACTTGAAAAAGAAGCTGCTCAGATTGGCCCGCAACTTCAGGGTTTGCTTGAGAAGGCAATAATCGCAGGTAAAGGTGCCAAACCTGGTGGCGAGCTTCAGAGAGTGATGAACGTCGCTTCTCAGAATAAAGCACTTATGGATATCATTAGTGCTAATAAAGCCGGACTTGCTGGTGCTGCTGGGCTTGCTGGCATTACTGGTGCTGTTGGTCTTGCAAGAGCTTTGAAAAAGAAAGCTCCTGTTGCACAGGCTGGCATGAGTGCTGCTAAGAAAGCGCTCATTGGTGCTGGTATTGGTGGAGCTGGTCTTGCTGGTGCTGCTGCTCTTTCAAGTAGAAAAAAAGAGGCTGCCGAGAGAGAAGCATTAAAGGTTGCTTTTCTAAAAGGTGAACTTACACTGTAAGATAGTGTATAATGTAGGTCAGTGGATTTTTCCGCTGGCCTATTTTTTTTGAAGGAGAAATTATAATGAAATGGAATCAACCAAAGATGCCTGCCGGATGGGCTGCTGCAATCAAAGGTGCATTAAATAAAAGTGTTGGAGATACAGTGGCGTTCAAAGGCCATAAGGGTGGCTGGCAGATTAAGCCTGGGCTTCCTAATTATGGCAAGGGCAGTCTTCGTGACGTTTTGGACCAAGCTTATGATGGTGAGATTAAAGTCCTTAACCCAGGTGAGATCGGAACAGGCGAAATGGCATCCAATATTGGGGCTGTTACGTTAAAGAACCTTCTTATGAGAGGTGCAGGACCAGCATTGATTGCCACAGGAGTTGCATTGGGGCTCAAGTCGGAGCCAGCTAAGGCTAATAGATTACGAAGGCTTGTTGACGGGATAAGCCCTAATGCGAAAAAGGCACTTGCTGTTGGCGGGCTAGGTGTTGGTGCCGGTGTTGGTGGTACTATTTTAAATAAAAGAAAAGAGAAAACGATGAAAAAGACTGCGCTTATAGATGATATCATGTTGTCAGGTAAAAGATTATGGAAACATATGGCTGACTCGAAAGGGCCGCTAAGAAGAAGGTTAAATGCACTTGACCATGCCGGTAGTGGCGATGGTATGATTCGAGGCAACCTTAAGGCTGTGCTTGAAAGGGCTATTAAGTCTCCTGCTGATGCAAGTCAAGTTCCGAGCTTGTTAAAAAAATATATTACCGGTAGTTATAGCGAGAGCAATAAAAGATATTTGCTAGATAAAATAACTTCTGGCGTACTTGGTGGTGCTGGTATTGGTGCCGCTGGGGTTGCTGCTGCATTAGGTGGCAATGCGTTGACTGGTGCTGCTTTAGGGCAGGGTAATATTACTAGTAACAGGATGAGCAATGCCCAAATTGAGGCTTTAAGAGAGAAGACTGCTGGGGTTTTAGATACCATTGGCAGTGGGCTCTCTACTATAAAATCAAGAATGGCAAAAGATTTTACTTCTGCCGTAGGTAAAGACCCATCCATATCAACAATGATTAGAGTTCTAAAGGAACGTAATTATGATATTCCAGAGTTAGTGGCAGCTGGTGCAATACCAGCTGGTGTAGCTGGCTTGGTTGGTGTAGGGGCACTTGGAATAGGGGCAGCGTCACTAGGTGGCGGTGCAATGAGAGTAGGAGATGCGATTCGTGGTGTGGTTGGTAAGGGGCTTGCAAGAAAAATGAAGCCATTAGCTACGGCTAATCCTATGGCTTTAAGAAAAGGCAGAATTGCTGGAGCAGGAGCTCTTGCTGGGCTTGCTGGTGGCGTCGGGCTTGCTAAACTTCAGGACAGAAAAAAGACTGCTGATTGGAAGCAGGGTTTGAATACATTAGTGTTGGGTGGTATTGCTGAGAGTTCTCCTAACCTAGCTACTGCAGCCAGAAGATTGCAGGGTTTGGTTGGAGAAGGGAAAGTTAGTGGACCTGCTGCGACGATGATGATGGGCTTGATGAGAAACAGGGAAGCGAAACAAATACTTGGTGCTGGTATAGCTGGTGGAACTTTGGCTGGCGGCTTGGGTGGAGCAGCTATCGCAAGCAAATTCAGTAAGCGTATGTCAGGGTTACTTCAGGCAAGCGCAGCTAAAACGAGTAAAGGAATTGCTGACGCCAAGAAGAGCACAGTAAAAGCAAGAGGTGTGATGGAGGCTGCTCAAGGCTTAGCGGCTAAGAGAAGATCGAAGATATTGGCACTTAAGGCTGGTGGCGTGGCTGCTGGCGGAATTGGGCTTGGAGCTCTTGCTGGGCATTCGATGGCAAAGAAGAGAGAGAAGACTGCTGGTGCCCTGGACAATCTAGCTAGTTCCGCTGCGCAAGCTGCGGCATGGAAAGGTATCGGGAATTGGCGGAATGCTTTTCCGAATGGATCGCCATCTCTTGCTCAGGTAACAGATATACTCAAGGCAAGAAATGTTGATGCTAGTGATATTGCGCTTGGCTCTGGTGCTCTCGGCGCAGGCGCTGTGGCAATGGCTGGCGTAACAGGTGGTATAGCGGATACTATCTTTAAGGGCATGGCTAGGCGACGTAAAGCCATATTGGACAAAAAAATACTTAAAGGTGTGGCAGCAGGAGGCCTTGTGACCGGACTTGGCGCTGGTGCTACAAGTGGTTTGGTGGCTGGATCTTTGCTAGCGAAGAAGAATGAGAAGACTGCCTCTGGGTTTTTTAATGCCATTATAAATGATTCGAGAGAGGTTTAATAATGAATAAACTAAGTAGGAGCTCATCGCTCGAAGAATGGGCCAACAAGCATACTTATAGAGAGGGACTTGGGTTGCATAAAACTGACTCGAAGCACAAAATCAAGGAGAATGAAGCTTGGGAGGCTGAAAGGTTGAGAAGGGCCGTTACTGAAGAGGCGCTGATATCCAGACTGGCTAAAAAAAATGGCAATAGCGATTTTGCCGAAGGCGTAGCTAGCGCTGGTGTTGGTGGGCTGACAGGGGCTCTTGCTTATAATGGGCTTAAAGGCTCTGGCCTTCCTAAAGGGCTGGCGGGAGCACTCGGGCTTGGGGCCGGCGCTGCTACCCTCCTTACTGCATATCTTGCCCGAAGGCAAAGGATTGGAAAAGAGTCTGGAATAGAGTCAGGCGACACTGTTATGGTTACTGAAAATAATGATGAAGATGCATGGACTATGCATACTGTTGGGAGAAAAGGCATCAAGACAGATCCGTGGGTGCGTGAATATCTTGGAGATATTGGACGGAAAAAACTAAGAGGATACGACCTGAGCAATATAAAGGAACTTGACGCAGAAACGGTGCTTAAGTCCAAAGAGAAGACTGCTGCCAGGAAAAGTTTTATTGGTGGGATATTGAAAGGGCTTGCTGAAGAAAGCAGGCTAAATGGTCGGTTTAAGACGAAGGGCGTTAAAGAGAGAATCGAAGCGGCTCACAACGCTTTGCCCGGTAAGGCGGCTAGGGAGAAATTACTGAACATTGTTCGCAAGAGCGCCAAGGATAAGATGAAGACTGCCAGTTGGGTAGAAGATGCGGTTACTACGGCTGCTGGGATGGCTGGAGGCGTAGTGTTTAAGTCTAACCCTAATGCTACCGCAGAGGTTCTTAATACTGTTGGGGATGCTGCTACAGCTGCCGCCGACAAATTTGTCAGGAATGTTCTGTTGTATGGTGTGCTTCCTGCGGCTTCTGTGCCTTTGGCGTTAGGCGGGGTTGTTGCTGCGAATAAAGTTCGTTCAATGGTAGCTGCCAGAAGAAGGTTGGCTGCGGCAAAAGGTATTGGTAAAGGTATCGCCGGTGCTGCTGGACTTGGTGCCGGAGTGGCACTAGGGGAGGCTGTTGCCGATAAACTCACAGGAAGAAGTAGTGGTTAAATGAACTCTTTTGATAAATTGGCCTATAGTTATGCTCGTAAAGCTATAGACGCTGTTAGAGACCCTTTGATTAGGGGGCTTGGCGGCGTAACGAAGTCACAGGCTAAGGCCAATGCGATAAAAGATGTTGGGAAAAGCCATATGATGAGAGCTTACTATTCCAACGCGATTAGACCTTTAGCTGCTGCTGGAGGTGCTGCGATTGGTGGCGCTCTGGGGCTTGGTGCTATGGGCACTATGGCTGCTGGGGTTCCAATTACTGTCGGTGCTGGTATGTTAAGCAGAGCAGCGTGGAAAAAAGGTAAGGCGTTCCTGGCTAAGAGGAAGGCACTACAGAGGGCTGCGGAATTGGCTAAGATGAGTAAAGGCGAAAGAGCCCTTAGTTACATAGCTGCTAGACCGCTAAAGAGTGGTGTGGCTTCTATGGCTGTTGGTGGTGCTATTGGGCATGCTGGTAGCAAGGAAAAGGATAAAGAGAAGTTATGGTAATATTTAGCAATCTTCAAGTAGATCATTTTGAGCGCAACGTGCTTCATATTCAGTGGGAAGTGTCCATGGATAATGAGGATGTTGGAGAATACTCATATGGTGTTTATCGTTCAGAGAGTCAGGCTAATGGATTTGAGCTTGTATCTGGGTTGGCTGAAGATGCACGTAAGTTCATCGATGGTAGCGTTAACACTTTTAAAATAGGTAGAACTTATTTTTATAAGATTATTGCCACGAGGATAGATAACACTACGCTTAAAGTTGAAAGCGATCCTGGATGGGTTGGTAGTGATCCTGATTGTATTGCGTTGGATATAGTGAGAAGAGAGCGGCTGTTATTGAGACAGTACCTGAAAGTTAAATGCTATGTGCTTACTGCAAGGACTACAGGGGCAAGGTGTCCGAATTGCTGGAATCCCGTGCGCAAGAGAATATCCAGAAGCAATTGTACTGTTTGTCAAGGGACTGGATTTGCCAAAGGGTTCTATACCATGGAGCCTACCTATTTCAAATTTAACCCAAGCCCAAAAATGCTTAGGGCCTCTGGAATGGGGCCGTTGGAAAAAGGCGAAACCAATGCCTGGACCAGCAATTTTCCTATACTAAAAAGTAATGATTACATTATCGAAGTAGGTAATGGTAATATATGGAGAGTTAAAAGTATGGTTACTTCGGAAAAGAGTAGGTATATTATAAGGCAAATGGTTGCTGTTAAGGCGGAGGAAAAAGGGTCGGAATTGTACGACATTAAACTTCCTTCAGTCTGGATTGAGCCATGGGAGTGTAATGAGATAACAGGAGTACCGACAGAATGACACCTGAATCACGATTTAAAATTATGTTGAAGTGTGCTGGATATAGGAAGGCTGTTGAAGAGGCATTAAGTCCGAGCCCTAAAACAATTGCTGCTGCTGGATTGGCTGGAGGGTTGGCTTCAAAAGCCAATCAGTCGCTAAAGGATCCTGATGGCAGATTGCATAAGCTAAGGAATAGGTATCTCAGATCGAGGTATCTTCCTGGTGGATACTTGAAAAGAACTGCGGATTCACTTGATGCTATCCGTATGGCTATTTATAGAAGAACGTCAGCGCCTCCGTTGTCGGACCGCTATTACTAAGAGGAGAGAACAATGGGATCAAATGAATTTGATAGATTAAGGGTTGAAATGCTGAAAGAGGCTTTGGATCCGATAATGATGGGAGCTCTTGGGGCATCCGGGTTGGCTGCTGCTGGAGCTGGAGTTGCGGAAGCAGCTCGCAGGGTTGGCAAATGGAGAAACGCTGGGAAACTAAAGAAGGTCAAAGAACTTAACAAGGCTAAGGAATTAGCCAGGGGCAATAGGGCACAACAGGCATTGAGTTTTGCTGGACACGGAGCACCAAAAGGTATCTCTAGTAGCCATAAGAACTTAGCGTTGGCTGGTGGCGCCGGTGCTGCTGGTGCTTTAGCGTTGAGTGATAAGAGAAGATCAAGAAGAAGCAATGGTGGGTTTACTGTGATAAAAAGTGCTATGCTGAGAACGTTGGAAGCGGCTCTTCTTGTTAAAAGGGCAGGTCTGACCACATGGGATCCATTTAAGACTCATCAACATGCAATGGATGTTGAGAAGATAAGAGCAAAAGGCCAAAAGAATCTTACTCGAGGTGCCATGAGGCATGCCAAGGACCTTAAACGCGGAGCTGGGTCGGTGGGTAAAACAATGTCTAAAGGCAAGAACTGGAAGAACCTGGCAATTGCTGGGCTTGGTGGGTTTGCGGCTAACAACTTAATGAATAGGGACTAATCATATGAATATTGAAGATATTAAGAATCATCCTGTATTTATGCAGAAGATGGCACAGGTTCAAAAAGAGGCTGGAATAGTAAGCTGGGCAGCAGGTAAAGGCGGACAGTTACTGGGTGGCATGGGTAGAGCAGCGAAAGCTACAGCCAAAGTGCCCGGAGGGATGCTTGACGGAATCAAACGGTGGGGATCTAATGTGGCAAGCAAGGCTAGGGGCGGGTATTGGAAGGGAAGTGGCGGAACCACCGCACTGAGCCTTTATAAGCCGCCTGTAAAGATCCCTAAGATAACAAACACTGTGGCTAAAGCGGCTCCTGCTGTGGCTAATACGGCCAAAAAGTGGGGGACTAAAGATATGGCATTGGCTGGACTTGGTGGGATGACTGCTGCCAATATGATGAGCAATAGGAGCAGACCCAGAAGACCCCGTCCACGAGCGACAGTTTGGTAGGATGTTATGAACTTTAATGAAATGATGGCCTTCTTTGTTAAGAGGGCCAATGTGGATAAAGCGCCTAAGCCAGCATTGCAGCCGGCTAATGTTAATGAGGTTTCGAAAGTGTCGCTTCCTCCTGTGGCCCCTGTTCCTAAGTCGCCAAGTATGACGGCTACTGTTAAGCAGGCTTGCTTGCGGTATGGACGGGCTATGGAGAAGATGGGATTGCTAGACAAGGTTATTGGTTGGGCTGCCCCCAAAGCGCTCAAGGGCGCAGTTGGTGCTGGAAAGGCTGTTGGGCGAACTGCTGTTGGTCTTGGTAAGGGAATCGTGAAACATCCGGGAGTAGCTGTGACAGGATTAATGGCTCCTATTTATGGGATGTCCGCCAATGCGGCTATCCAAGGTAGCAAGGTTAATACCAGGGCACGACAGCTCGGTATTGGCATCGCCAAGAAAACTAAGCCAAATCATGAATTGACAGGATTCTAATTATGCTGGTGCTCGATGACAATATGGATTTCATTAAAGATGAAAAGCTTCGACTGAAGATTGAAGAGGCTTTGGTTAGTATTGTGACTGAGAAGAAAAAGCAGATTAGCAAGGACATGGTTAATCCTATGGTGGAGATTAAGGATGGGAAGATTAGTATCGACCTCGAGATAAAAGCGCCGGGAAAACATAACTATGATGATGAGAAAATTACTATGGAAGAATTTAAGTCAGGGGCAAGTAAGAAAGACATATTTATTGATGATGTCATTACAGAGCTTTTGGATATGCTTCCTCAGTTAACTGAGGAAGTAGATGTGGAGATGGGAAATTGATACCAGTAAACGATGCTCTTCGGTGGGGCAAAGAAGAAATCATGAAATGGTTGCAGGAATTTTTTGCTATGCAGCCTAATGGGATGTATCGGTATGACCATGAGAATGAAGCTAATACTGAAATCGTTATCATTGATAAACATGAGGTCTTGCATGAGACTACCGACAAGAGACCGGCGCTGGCTATAAGCCTGAGTGGGTCGAAGGCGAAGCATGAGACTATTGGAGATATGGCGGAAGTCTTCTTTCCTGAGGGAGAGGAAAAATACATTGATACTTATGTTCAGAATTTAGTGGTTAACTGTATGTCTACGGTTGGCCTGGAAGCGGAAGAAATAGCTTCAATTGTTTTTAGTGGATTTCAGTACAATATAAAGGATATAATGAAAAGAGGTTTTACAAAGGTAAGACCACAGGGTACAGGTAGTGAGACGGTTATAAGCGCTGACAGTAAAGCTGATATTATATCGGTGCCAGTGTTTGTGGAATTGACTTATACGGTTGCATGGAAGATTAGAGAGACTAATCCAATTCAGCTTGGTAGCCTGGGATATAATTTGAACTTTGAATAATTTATTGCAAGGGAGTAATGATGGCTATAGATAGCAGTTACAACAAGCCTAGCGTAGAGGTTTTACAGGAGTTTCTGGTAAGTTCAGTACCTCTTGTAGGTACGGATCTTCCGCTATGTATTGTAGGGCCAGCTTATCAGGTTGAAGAAGACAATAACGTGGGAGCCTACGACGATACTGAGACGTTATACTTGTGGCCAGATCTTGTGTCTGGCGCAGAAGTGGATACCGCCGCAGCTAGTATTGTGGTTAAATGTGTAAAAGAAGGACAAACGGATGTTCTTCCAGCTACTGATTATGCTGTTACTGAAGTGAATAGTGTCGCGGTCGGTGTTACTCTTGATGCTAACATTAATGTTGAGAGAGATATTGAAGGTAGCGATAGTTCTACTGGAGTAGTATTATCAGCGGCATTTACTGATGCTAATGCAGATTTTGTTGAATTGGGAGTTGCGGTTGGCGATAAGATTTATGTCTCTGGACCCATAGTAGAAATACTTACAGTGCTGAGTGTTACTGATGAGAATACGATAGTATTGTCCGCTGCTGCTGGTAACGATCAACCGGTTGCTGTTTACGATATTGTTGCTCAGGACCAAATTGGCGAAGGCCTTGGTGCTGACATTCTCCTTAGCTACAGAGCATTAAGGACTGATTTTACTGAGCCGATACTTATGGAAGAATCTGGCGATGTAGACACAACTATTGGTGACGATTCTACGCTTAAGAACCCTATGGGATTGGCATGCGAAATTGCGCTATTGAATGGAACTAGTGGATTTTATATAATGCCCACTAAAGGAGTCACTTATAGTGACTTTGAAGATGCATTAGGTGAGATTGAAAACATCAATGCTTTCTTTGTTGTGGGCCTTACTATGGATCAAACTATCCTGGAACTTGTTGATAGTCATTGTGTCGAGATGTCTCTTCCTGAGAACAAGCGCGAAAGAATGATGATGGGTTCTCACAAATATTATGCTCGTGGTATTAAAGTTGCTGGTAGAGCTGGTACTTCTGGTGCTGGTGCATCTGATATCTATACTATTACATCAGCTGGAGCTAACTTCCTGGCAAGTAACGTTGTACCTGGCGATTATATGTATCTTGATGATATTGATGATGAAGAAAGTGTGGTTGGTGTTGCTGTTGCTAGAGTCAGAACTGTAGTCGATAACGACAATATCACTGTTCATTGTGATGATAACATTGAAGGTGCTATTGCTGAGTTAACTGTTGCAACTGGTGATTTTACGAGACGGAAATTAGCTGAATACATCAGGGATATCAACTCTGCAATTGAGAAGAAAGATTCGATAAGAATCTGGTCTCCTGTGTGGAATAAAGAAGTTGATGGTGTGGATGTTGACATTGATGGTTTTTATGCTTGTGTTGCCTTTGGTGCAGCTGCTGCATCGTTACCGTCTCAGACCCCATTGACTAAAGTCGAATTGCTTGGGTTTAATTATGTTGGCTACTCGAACTTAGGGTTCTTTAAAGAGAGTGACCTTAATGTTATGGCTTCTGGTGGAGTTACTATTTTCTCTCAAAGAAGCTTGGGAAGCGCTCCGTATTGTCGACATCAATTGACTACTGACATGACTGATGTTAAACATCGCGAAATATCTGTTGTTAAGGGTGCACATTACTTGGCGAAATATATTCGAGCTATGACTGATCCAGATGTTGGTGTTTACAACATTACTGACAAACTATTTGATATCTTGAGCCTTATTGTAGATTCATCGTTTACGAACTGGCTTGCTGACGAGGGTAGATATGGGCCTAAAGTAGTTTCTGCTGAATTGGTATCAATGGAGCAGAATGAGACGATAGAAGATCAAGTCGATATTGTTATTGATGTTGAAGTAGTCATTCCTGGAAACAGAATTAAAATAAGATTGCTTATATAGGAGGAAAATATGACTATTCAATCAAGTGTAATTAGTAATTGGAAACCAACATCTGAACATGTTGACCAGACTATTGATGATGGTGTAACGACTAGCTCGTCCCACATCCTTATGGCTGTTGGACCTGCAAGGTATAAGGAGTTAGCTACTGGCGGAAAAAGCGACAACATACTCGCCAGCATCGGCAACTCAATTACCGGTGGTGGGCAGAGAAAGCCTATCATTGGATTGGGCGTTATGGGGAGTGCTGTAGTTACATACAATACTCCAACTAAAATCGTTCATGAAATTGGGTCTACGCTTCAGTATCATGTCCCTACAGTTGCGAGTGGTTCGATAAGCTTGAGCAGAATCTTTTTGAATGGTTCGAGTTTAATGAAGGCTCTTTATGGGCAGAAGCTTGATGAAGCTGCAGATTTGCCGCCTTCTGATTCCCCTGGATATAATGAGCTATGGCTTAATATGGCTTCAAGTTTGTTCAGGAAGCCTATTGGTATCATGTTGTGGTTTAAGAATAATAAAGGCGAAAATGTTGGAGCTTTCTATTATGAGAACTGTAGCTGTCAAGGGTTGAGCTTTTCATTGTATGCGGCAGGTGGTGCTTTCTCTGAAGGTACTCAAATCATCTTTGATAAGAACAGAGCTGTGAAGGTTCATAAAAGATAGTAAATTTTAAAAGAAGATGTTACAATTAGCCTGGCCCGTGCCGGGCTTTTTGTTTTATGGAGGTATTATGGGCCTTTTAAAGAAGAACGTAGATGCTTTGATTGATGGTAAAGCCAATGCTAAGGACTTGTTTGATGCTCCTGGTGTGGTTGCTGTGGAAAAAGTAAAAGAAGAGGAAGTAAAAGAAGAAGAAAACCCAATCGCGAAGGATGCTATCAGGAAGTATCGTGAGGATGTCAATAAGATTATTAAGGCTATTGACATTGAAGATCTTATCTATAAGGGATTTGTTATTGTTAGGCTTCCTGTTATTGGTGGGATATTCGATATAAAGATTAAGAGCCTAAGCCTGAGGCGGGTTCAGGAGATTTCTGAGATTGCGAAAAAGCAGGAGGCTTCAGCCCATGAACATCAGGTCATGAATTTGGCGGAGGCACTTGTAGGTACATTTGTTAAGGGGAAAGAGAACCCTGTGCCAGATGATTTCGATAGCAGGTATAAGCTTGTTAATGAAATGGAGCCGAATCTTGTTCAGAAGATGGTTACTATTAATGGACAGCTTGTGGTGGCTTTGAACAGACATATTGGTGAAGAGGGCGAGTTTAGTCTTTCTGATAGCATAAAAAAGTAATCTCCACTCCAGTCGGCTATTTCAGGGCTTTGCAGTTTTACGAGAAAGGTAAATGGGAAACTGGCAGTGCAGGAGAAGTAATGGCCTTCATGGTGTGGTGCAAAGAGAGATCCAGGCAAAGCCTTAAGCTTGAGGCTTTGGTTGCGGCTGCCACGAATCCAGAATTTGCTATCAAAAGAGCAGAAAAATACAGTATAATGTCTATACCGGGTATGCGCGAGATTGCCGAGAAGCATGAGCATGCCGAGATGAGTGCTATAGCTGAAGAGTTCACCAGTTCCGAATGGGAAATTGAGCTGCTTGAGCCAGAAGTAGACATGGGTATTCTTGACATTTAAGGAGCAACTGTGAAGACCTATAAATATAAGGTTGAAGTAGACCAGAACTCGATGAACCAGCAAATGATGCAGGTTGCTACATCGCGGATGAACGGGCTAATGGCCCAAAGTATGGTTGGAACAGTTGCGCCTTTGAGTGCGTCAGGAATGCTCTCCACATATACCCCAGGGTTGGCCTCATTAGCAGGGCTGGCTCCAACCGGTGGGCCTAACTATGGGCCCGATGCTCAATTTAATGCTGGGCAATACGGAGTGATGACTGGTGCCAATACGCTAAAGGGTATCGCGGACTTTGCTGTGCCGTGGTATGCTGGGGAGGCTATTGGTGCTGGTATTGGTGGAGCTATTGGTACGGCACTGGCCCCAGGCATAGGTACGGCGTGGGGTGCTGGTATTGGTGGGTTTGTTGGTGGGTTTGCCGGGGATACATACTTAGGTGGTGTCGTTGGGGATGCTACCAGGAATATGGTAGATTTTGCTACTGGTGGAGTTTTATCGAAGAGCCGAATGGGTGCTATGGCTAAGATCGGATCGATGGGCGGGGTCAGTGTTGCTCAGGGGTATGGGATGGCCGAAGCAGCATTTAAAGGTGTTGGCCACGGTGCAAGAAATACGTTAAGTGCTGGGTTTGACGATTCGGACTTAGCCGATATTGGTGCACTCGGGTTTCAGTCTGGACAATTGAGTGGTACTCAAGATGTTGATAAGTTTGTTACCAATTATAGGGATTTAATTAAGAGCACCAGGGATATTATGAAGACGCTTGGAAAGAGCCATAAGGATGCAATTTCAGCAATGAGAGATATGCAGAATATGGGGATATTCAATACCGACGAAGCATCACAGGCAATTATTAATGAGGGAACGAGATCTGCGTACACCTCGTTTAGTTCGGGCCAACTAAGAGGGCTTAGGGGTCAGGGCTTCAATATGGGTTTCAATACTGAGCTGGGTGGCGTTCAGGGCGGAAACATGATGGTTGACTTCTCTACATTTGCGAGTTCTGCTATGGGGAGAAGACCTATTTCTAAAATTACAGGGCAGGCTGGTACTACGGGAGATGCTGCTATGGGACAAATACTTGCTGGAGGGGCATTGTCATTTAGTAACTCAGATTTAGGTAAATCGCTATTTACGTCGATGCTTAATCCTGATGGCACATTTGATGAAGGATATGCTCAGAAGTTAATTAGTGGGGATTACGATATTTACAATACTTCGCAAAGAGCTGGAAGAATGTTGCAGGGAGTTAATGAGATTAACCCTTATCAGCTGAGCTTAGGTAGAAGGGTTGCGTTGCAGAATCTTGAAGCTGACGATATGGTTCGCATACAAATTAATGCAGCTCGTCAGCATGCCGAGAAGGAAGGCTTTGGGAATAATGCCGAGGGATTGGTCATGTCAATGCAAGCTGGCGGAATGAGTGAGACTCAGGCTGTTAGTAATGTGCTGGCGTACAATAACCTGGTGGGATTCTCTAAGGGCAAATATGTGGATGAGACATTGCCATTCCAAAAAAGACGAAGGTCGCAAGAGGAATATAGGAATAGCCTTACTGGAATGATATCAGAAGGTGCTGGTGGAGTTTTTGTTCGGAATGCTTATCAGGGGGCAAAAGGATATACTACCGGTGCTATGGAATGGATGATGGGTGGCGGTGGGCTTGGGAGTGGGCCATTGTCATCTAACTGGATTTTCAATGATCGTAGGTCTGAGGAATTTGGCACGCGAAAAGCACCTATGCAGTATGATGATGTATATGTTGCCAACTTGGAAGAGCGAGAAAGACTAATGGATGGGTTACCTCTTTCTATAGGGGCTTCTCATGCTAAAGGCTGGGCTACTGATAATTTATTTGACGAACTTGGTTTAGATGAAGTTGCAGCGGAAAACAGAGGTGCTGTAAGTACTGCTATGATGTTAGCGAAGCAGGCCTTTTACTTAAATACAATTGATGATGAGGTAGAGGCTAAGTATACCGAAAAGTCAAGAAAGAGCTTTGCGGATTTGGTGTCCAATAAATATGGATTAATAGAAGATATGATTAAGAATAGAAAAGATATTCTGGGTAACAGCGAAATCAAAGCGCTGTATAAAAGCAGATTCACTAAGGGCCTTACTGGTGAAGGCTTAACTCAGGCGCAGAAATTATACGGACGAACCCTCAAAGGTATAATGAACGAATCAAAGATAGGCTCACTATCTGAGTCGATGAGGAAAATAGTGGTAGAACACGCACAGCAAGGACTACAGACAGAGGCGTTTAACCTGATGGATGCTATT
>Ga0164315_10000237_pt1 | contig 35801 bp, 29 predicted proteins | sample GuaBasSedimGuay6_FD_113737 | JGI IMG/M metagenome (GOLD analysis project Ga0164315, IMG submission 113737) | Subseafloor sediment microbial communities from Guaymas Basin, Gulf of California, Mexico - Guay6, Core 4569-2, 0-3 cm | ecosystem: Environmental > Aquatic > Marine > Hydrothermal vents... | reverse complement strand
GATATTAAAGGGAAGATAAGAGAGCATGGCTTGCAGGAGCAGGTGGAATTTCATGAGGATTTTGAGGAAGAGGGATTGAAGGAATATTTCGAAAAGGTCTCTATGGTATCGGTGCCGGTGCGGAACGGGGAGGCCTTTGGGATTTACCTGCTGGAGTGTATGGCATCGGGAATACCTGTGGTGCAGCCCGACCTTGGTGCATTTCCCGAGATTATAAACCTCACAGATGGAGGTGTGATCTATAAGTCAAATACGCCGGAAGCTCTGGCTGAATCGTTGGAAAGTCTTTTAACCAACTCCGAAGAACTGGACCGCTTGAGCAGGACCGGAAGAGAAGGAGTAAATAAGCATTTCAACATTGATGTTCAGGCTAATAACATGATAGCACTGTATGAACGTGTCATTCAGGCCAATCTGGGAGTCCAAGTTGAAACTGCTAACTAAACGTGTATCTTAAATATGTTACTGGATCTTGACCATATTACCAAAGGATTTGGCAACCCGGCCGATCCCAACTACCGTCCTGTACTTAAAGAGCTCTCCATGAAGGTTGAGGAAGGGGAACGAATAGCCATTCTGGGGCCTTCCGGATCGGGTAAAACCACACTTTTGAACCTGATTGGCGGACTGGATTATCCCGATAGCGGCTCTGTGAGATTCCGTGGGAATGAGATCACAGGGTACTCTGTTCCTGAAATGGACCGGTTCAGGAATCAGCAAATCGGATTTGTATTTCAGTTTCACCATCTGTTGCCACAATGTACGCTGCTTGAGAATGTTCTGGTTCCCACTCTGGTTAATCATACCAGGTCTGAAAGAGAGGAAAAGCTTGAGCGTGCCAGCGAACTTATGAAGAGGGTTGGGATATGGGAATTTCGTCACAAGTTGCCTGGAAAGTTATCAGGTGGGGAGTGTCAGCGGGCTGCCGTGGTAAGGGCCATGATCAATGCTCCGTCGGTTTTACTGGCAGATGAGCCTACGGGGGCACTTGACAGGGAAAATGTGGATGTCATGGCCGACCTGCTTCTTGAATTAAATGAGAGTGACGGACTTACCTTACTGTTAGTAACCCATTCAATGGACCTTGCCAAACGCATGGGTAAGATCCTTGAGTTGAAAAGTGGTAAGCTCGAACTTAAATAAGCAGCATAATAGGGTTTCATGGATACGAATAGGTTAATAAGAAACAACCTTGTCTTTTACCGCTGGAAGAACTTGTTGCTGGCTCTGGGAGTGGCCATCAGTGGTGCGGTATTAACCGGTGCATTGATCGTCGGTGATTCGGTGGAATATAGCCTGAACCGGATTGTGGAACAACGCCTGGGGCACATAACCCATGTACTGAAAGCAGGAGACCGTTACTTTACCAGTGAGCTTTCTGAACGGATTGGAGAACAACTGCAGGTTCCGGTTTCCTCTCTCCTTATCCAGGAAGGAAGTGCAGTGGCTGATGGGGGACAATTAAGGCTAAACCATGTCCAGGTACTTGGAGTGGATCAGGGCTTTGATGATCTTGCGGGGATACAGGGATTTTTCAGTGGGCTCTCGGGTGACAGCATTATCATTAGTAGCAACCTGTCGAACCGGCTTAGCCTGGAAGTAGGTGACGAGGTCCTGCTACGTATTCAAAGGGCCAGTCTGATTCCATTGAATGCGCCCTTTGTATCTGATGCCGAAGCTGTGGTATCCCTCAGGGCAACGATCAGGGATATAGCCGATGCTGATCAACTGGGACTTTTTAATCTGAAGGTTTCACAGACGGCTCCTTTCAATGTCTTTGTGTCACGCTCCAGATTGGAGAAATTAATGGATTTTGAGGGAAGGGCCAATGTATTGTTGCTGCAGGCCGGTGAGGGAAAGGATGCCGACCTGATTCGGGCTTCCGTAAGAGAGCAGTTCTCAATTGCTGATGCGGGGCTGAAGCTGCGAACCATTGATGAGCTTAATCAGCTGGAAGTTACCAGCGACAGGGTCTTTATTGACGATGTTTTGTCATTTCCTCTACATAGTGTAGCTGGGTCAGGGGAGGGCATTCAGACCTATTTTGTAAATCAGCTGGAGTTTTCTGGACGGCTTACTCCTTATTCTTTTGTTTCCACCCTGCCGGCACATATGCTCAATGATAATGAGATTATCATCAATGAATGGCTGGCAGAAGATCTTTCAATCGGAGTGGACGATACCCTTCGGATGTCCTATTTTGCGGTTGGACCATTGCGTGAGTTAATAGAGAAGTCCTCAGCATTTGAGGTTAAAACCATTGTGCCCATGGAGGGGCGGTTCGGTGACCGGAAATTGATGCCGGATCTGCCGGGTCTCTCCGATGCAGGAAATTGCCGGGACTGGGATACGGGAGTCCCCATTACCCTTGAAAGCATTCGGGATAAGGATGAAGATTACTGGGACCAGTATGGGGGGATTCCCAAAGCTTTTATTTCCATATCAAAAGGAGAGGAGTTATGGAAGAATCGTTTTGGTACCTATACTTCTTTTCGGTACAATGGAGATGCATTGAGTTTGGCTTCCCTTGAGTCATCTCTCCGTGAGAAGATTGATCCGGCCATGCTGGGTATTACCCTGGAAGCTACCCGGGTAAAAGGAGATGAGGCTGCCGGAAGTGGTGTTGATTTCAGCCAGTTATTCGGAGGGCTCAGCTTCTTCCTGCTTGTGGCCGGGATTCTGCTTATCGTTTTGCTTTTTTTGCTAAACATGGAAAGCAGGGAGGAGCAGCTCAAAACCCTGGTTATGCTGGGTATCCCGGTGAAAACCATCCGTCGAATGTTGCTCATTGAGAGTATGTTGGTTGCCCTGGTGGGTGCTGCGGCAGGATTGTTATTGGCGATAGCTTACAACCGGTTGGTATTCAATGCATTGAATGGTGTATGGAAGGATGTTGTACGTACAGAGATGATGCATATGGATGTAAATGCTTCTACCCTTGTCACCGGACTGCTGGCTACACTTGTAGTCGCATTTTTCGCACTCTATTTCCCCCTCACCAGAAAGTTAAAGCGGCAATTCAGGAAACATCTTGCAGCTGGTAAAACGAGGCGTATAAGACTTATCAGAAGAGGGCTATCCATGCAGCGCATTTCAGCTGTGGTCTTTATTTCGACCGGACTTGTGGCACTGGGTCTGATTGCTACCCAGCTACTTCGTTTGGAAGTTGTAAATGTGCCAGTCTTCTTTTCGGCAGGTGGATTATTGTTGGTTGCCGCCGTATTTTTTTTCCAATGGTATCTGATCCGACTTGATCAATCGCCCGAGTCGGGGATCGATCTGCCTTTACTGAGCTGGAAAAATGCACGCAGAAACCGTACCCGTAGCATGAGCATTGTGATCCTTTTTGCCATAGGGGCCTTTATGGTGATTTCCACGGGGAGCAATCGAAAGGATCTGTTCAGCAATTCAGAAGACCTGTCCAGTGGAACAGGAGGTTTCCTTTTCTACGCCGAATCTACCGTGCCGGTTCTAAGGCAACTTAATGATCCTGAAGTGCAATATGAATACGGACTGGGCGAGGGGTACTCATTTGTTCAGCTTAGAAAGGCGGATGGTGATGATGCCAGTTGTTTGAATCTGAATAAAATAGTGAGCCCGCAGGTACTTGGTGTAGATCCATCTTTGCTGGAGGGCAGATACTCTTTTGTAACGCGTACTCCATATCTGGATGAGCAACACCCATGGTTGTCGCTTCAGCAGGAATTGCCTGGCGGATTGATTCCGGCAATTGCCGATGAGACCGTAATTAAATGGGGATTGGGCCTATCGGTTGGGGATACACTTCATTATACCAATTCCAATGGGGGAAGCATGGAGCTGCTGTTGATTGGTGGACTGGCACCATCTGTGTTCCAGGGTAATGTGATTATAGCGAATGAAAACTTCCTCGAGCATTTCCCGGAAAGTAGCGGAACTCACGTGTTCCTGGTAGATGGAGCATTGACCGACACAACACTGATCCGGTCCGAACTTGGACGGGGATTTCGGGATCTGGGTTGGGACATGCAGCTCTCCTCGGAAAGACTTGCTGAGTTTAATTCTGTGACCAACGCTTATCTTTCCATTTTCCTTGTGATGGGGGCACTGGGATTGCTATTGGGAACTTTTGGACTGGTGGTGGTGCTTTCCAGGAGCATCCTGGAACGTAAACAGGAGATTGCCTTGTTGAAAGCAGTGGGGTACAGTCAAAAAAATATCCGCAGCCTTGTGGTCAGGGAGTACCTGATTCTATTATTGGTGGGTATTGTAAGCGGCTTTTTTTCAGCCATTATTGCAACCCTGCCTTCCATATTGAGCACCCATACAGGGACCTCTTTCTCATCCATTATCCTATGGCTTGCTATATTAATTATCAATGGATGGCTCTGGATCCAGCTGATTACCCGATCAGCACTTAAAGACACTTCCATCTACGCTGCGCTCCGGAATGATTGATCATTTTTATGGAGAGCTCTCCATCTAGTGGAATCCCTTTCAAAATGAAAATATAGCCTTTCGTACATCTTCTCAGTGAAGACTTTCTTTCTGTATTTGATTACAAAGACCAAATGTATGTGAAGTGAATAAATCGATCCTGGACCAGGGACGGTATCAGTTTAAACGGCAGCTCGACTATAAGCTATCCTGGAGGGGAGGGCTGCTGGTTGAAGTCAACCCCCGGCATACCTCACAAAGATGCTCATGCTGTGGACACACAGCAAAAGAGAACAGATCGCCAATAACTAAGGTCCGCTAAATGCCATATTACCAATCTTTCGGCACAAATATAGAAATTAACTTGTCAATTTTCCGGTAGCATAAGATTCTTATCCGTTGTATATTTGGGCTGTACTTTATCATTCATTGTTAAGTAAAATCCATGTACAAGGAATTATCATTTGAAGAAAAATATGATGTAATAGGGAGAAGAGAATCTTTATATGAGGGAGTCTTTATAACTGCAGTTACTACGACAGGCATATTCTGCAGACCTTCGTGCAGGGCAAAGAAACCAAAAGCGGAAAATGTGATTTTCTATGATACACCCCAACAAGCCATACAAAATGGTTTCAGACCCTGTAAGATCTGCAAACCTATGAATTTGGAGGGAGATGCACCTGATGAGATAAAAAATATTATTAGTGAATTACAAGAAAACCCTTATCTTAAAATTAAGGATTTTGATTTAAAACAAAGGGGAATAGAACCAAGTCAGATCAGAAGATGGTTTAAAAAACATCATCACATGACCTTTCATTCCTATCAAAGATTGCTTAGAATAAATTTGGCATACAATCAGATAAAAGGTGGAAATTCGGTAACGAATACAGCTTTTGGTTTGGGGTATGAATCTCTGAGCGGGTTTAATGAAGGATGGCAGAATATTTTTGGAAAGCCTCCTAAAAATATAAAAGAGAAGAGTGTCATTAATATTATTCGATTTACCACCATATTGGGCCCCATGTTTGCCTGTGCTACAGATAAGGGCCTTTGTTTGCTGGAGTTTACAGATAGAAGGATGTTGGAAACAGAGTTTCAGGACTTATGCAAAAGGTTGAATGCAGTCATACTTCCTGGAGAGAATAAGTTTCTTGACCTGGTGCAAATACAGGTGTCAGAGTATTTTGAAGGAAATAGAAAAGATTTCACCATTCCTTTAGATACTCCTGGAACCGAATTTCAGCAATCTGTCTGGAAAGTATTGCAACAAATTCCATACGGAGATACATGGTCATATAAAGAGCAGGCAATTAAACTGAATAAACCAAATGCAGTAAGAGCAGTTGCAAATGCCAATGGAAATAACCGAATTGCTTTTGTAATTCCCTGCCATAGGGTTATTGGAAGTAATGGAGATCTGACAGGATATGGCGGAGGGCTTGGTAGAAAAAAATGGCTGCTGCAACTTGAACGCAAAAATTCCGGGAAAGTCATTCAAAAGGAAATAGCATTTGAGTAAATCAGTGCCTCATTAGCTGCATTATTAGGAATGAAATGAAAAGTAAAGAGTACAAGGAGATTCAAAGATTCAGACAGAAATGGATTTGGGTCCCCTTAACAGGGATATTTGGATTATTCTTGTGGGCTATTATTCAGCAAGTAATTTTAGGAAATCCCTGGGGTACTAATCCCGCACCTGATAGTATTCTAATCCTGATATCTATTATTCCAATTGGACTTATTCTACTGTTTTATTATTCGAAACTTGAAACAAAGATTTCTGAAAAGGGAGTTGAATATCGATTTACACCCTTTCATTTGAAAAGGCACAAAATAGATTGGAACATGATTGAATATGCTGAGTTAAGAAAATATGATCCAATTAAAGAATACGGTGGTTGGGGGATTAAATTTGGAAAACGAGGTAAAGCATTTAATGTCTCCGGAAATATCGGACTTGAATTAAAATTGAAAAACAGGAAAAAAACTATTTTGTTTGGAACACAAAATCCCGAAGAGCTTAAAAGAGTGGTTGAGCAATATATCAAAATGCGGTAAAGTGCATTATGGAACAGCTAGTAAAGAACAGACAATATTTCAAATTTTGTGCTTACGGCTTTCTTAAAAACCTTCGTTTTTTTGATGCCTTCTTTATTCTTTTCCTGGTTGAAAAAGGATTGCCTTTTACGCAAATAGGAATCCTCTATGCGGTTCGGGAGATAGTAATCAATGTATTTGAAATTCCCTCCGGTATTCTTGCTGATACTTTCGGAAGGAAAAATGCATTGGTCGGTGCACTTCTTGTTTACATCATCTCGTTTTCTGTCTTTTACCTCTCCAGTGAATTCTGGCTATTTCTGATCGCATTTATTCTCTATGGGATAGGCGAAGCCTTTCGCTCTGGTACTCATAAGGGTATGATCATGGATTTCCTGAAATTGAATCATTGGGAGAAGCAAAAAATCAATTATTACGGACATACCCGTTCCTGGTCCCAGAAAGGTTCCGCCATATCTGCACTTATTGCGGGCTTGATCGTTTTTTATAGTGGTTCGTATCAAAATATCTTTCTCTATTCCATTGTTCCTTATCTGTTTAATCTTCTATTGATTCTATCATATCCAAAGGAGCTTAATCGTTCTCAAGAGCAAATTGATTCAATTGGCCGGACTGGAATAGGGTTCACATTGAAATCCTTTTTTAAAATCATTAAACAGCCGAATGTTCTGAAGATCATTAATACATCTGCTACACATACAGCTTACCTGCGGGCAGTTAAAGATTATATCCAGATTGTGATGGTAAATGTGGCACTCATCCTACCAATCTTGCTAAATGTAGAAGCAGAAAAGAAGAATGGGATAGTTATTGGAGTGATCTACTTTTTCATTTATCTGGCAACATCACGTGCATCACAACTATCATCAAAAGTTGCAGCAAAAAGCAAGTGGAATATTTCACATATCACCTTGCTTTTAGGGTTTATTTTTGGAATCATCTGCGGTGTATTTTATTTCTATGGTTTATGGATCATTGCCATCATTGCATTTGTCGGAATATACATTGTTGAGAACATCAGGAAACCGATACTCACAGGAATTATTGCAGATAATGTGCCAAATGAAATTCTCACATCAGTCATATCAGCACAATCCTTACTGAGAACCATTTTAACGGCAATTCTAGCACTGGTTTTTGGCCTGCTTGCAGACAATTTTGGTATTGGGATTTCTTTTGTAGCAGTCTCCCTGTTCCTCACCCTCTCTACTATTTTAATCAGAAATATCCATATCTTTCACAGAGCTTTTGAAAAAACTTCGAGTAGATAGCATCGAGGCCTGGAGGGAATGGCTGAAGGCGAACCACCACAGGGAGGATGTGGTGTGGCTGGTCTTTAAGAAGAAGGGATCCGGGCCGGTGCCATTTGATTATCATATGGTACTCAATGAAGCGCTTTGCTACGGATGGGTGGACAGCCTGCTGAAGTCCATTGATGATCGGGAGTATATGCGCAAGTTTACACCCCGAAAGCCTTCCAGTACCTGGTCTGATCTGAATAAGAAAAAGGTGGAAGGGCTGATCAGGGAAGGGCGGATGAAAGTTGCCGGGATGAGGACCATTGAAGTGGCAAAGGCAAATGGTATGTGGGAGAAGGGGATAATACTTCCTGTTGTAAATGATTCACTTCCCGGTGCGCTGCTAACGGCTTTTCAACGTAATCCCAAAGCAAGGGATCATTATTTTAAGATGAGTGTTTCCTGCCAGAAGCAGTATAACATATGGATCAATATGGCTAAACGGGCCGGGACCATTCAGAAGCGGTTAAATGAATCCATCCTGCTGCTGGAGCAGGGGAAAGAATTGGGATTGAAATGAAAGTACAATAAAGCACTGCGAAAAGATTCGTTAGGATGAGCAAACAGGTTGTATTATTGACCGGGGCTTCAGGCTCAATGGGTTTTGAAGCTTTTAAATTGCTCTGGGAAAAGAGGGGTAGTTACGAGATTGTACTGTTGTTGCTTCCTTCCAGGAAGGACAAAAAGAAGTTCAGGAAATATGTAAAACGGGCCTCCCCTGGAGGAGATTTGAGAATCGTATGGGGAGATGTTTTGAATCGTGAGGATGTGGTTGAGGCCTGTCATGGAATTGACTGGTGTCTTCATCCCATGGCACTGATCTCACCGGAAGCCGATCGCAGACCCGAGATGGCGGAAAAAGTGAATACCCGGGGTACCAGGTACCTGGTTGAAGCCATTGAGGCCGAGGGCCCGGATCGCATTAAGATGATCTATATTGGGACCGTGGCCGAATACGGAGATCGGTTACCCCCGGTCCATATGGGAAGAACAGGGGATCCCATTCTACCAAGCAAGCACGATCATTATGCCCTTTCAAAAATTAAGGGTGAGCAAGCTGTGATGCAATCGAAGATCAGGTACAGGGTATCGCTCAGGCAAACCTTTATCATGATCCCCGGTCTGTTTTCTCTGATGGATCCCATTATGTTTCATCAGCCCATCAATTCTTTTATGGAGAGTATCACGGCAAAAGACTCTGGCCGTTTGCTGGTGAACTGTCTGGATATGCCCGATGATTCGAATTTCTGGGGTGGGTATTACAATATTTCGGGTGGTCCACAATGCCGAATCACATACCTGGAGTTTCTGGACCGTATATACAGGATGCTGGGGATCGATTACCGAAAGGTGATGGACCGCAACTGGTTTGCTCTTAAGAATTTCCATATGCAGTTTTACGAGGATGCAGAAAAGCTGAATGCCTATCTGCACCACTGGGAAGGGGGAGACGGTATGGAAGACTATTTCAGTGTGGCGTGGAGAACGCTACCCTGGTATCTAAAGGTTACTGTGAGGTTGGCTATAGCAATTCCGCCTTACCGTTGGCTGGTGAAGACTGCCACCCGGTCTCAGCTGAAAAAGTTGGCTTTTATGGAGGACGGTACCATGGGCTGGATCAGCAACCAGGATGAGGAAAAAATCAATGCATTCTATGGATCTATGGAAGCATTCGGGAATATTCCTGCCTGGGATCAGCAGATGCCCTCACTGGATCATGATCTTGAGTACACAAGACTTAACCATGGATATGATGAATCTAAAGAGGAGTTGAAATTAAAAGATCTTCAGCAGGCGGCAGAGTTTAGGGGTGGGGTCCTGTTATCAAAAGAGTGGAGTGGAGATATGCATCTCACGCTCTCCTGGAAATGTTGTCAGAAACATGCATTTACGATGACCCCGCACGCAGTGCTCAAAGGGGGGCACTGGTGCCAGGAGTGCATCTCGCCGCCGTGGGATTATAATACCCTTGCAGCAAAGAATCCCTTTGCCGGACAGGTATTAAAATCTTAATCTGGATATTTCCCTTATCGGTTATACGGTTGATTGGGGCTTTTTTTTTAATTTCATTCAAATTGCACAACTATAGATAAATCCTTAAATCCAAAAACCATGAAACTCAAGTTACTGCCCTTACTTTTACTGATAGTCCTTTGGAGTTGTAATCCACAAACCAAGCAGAGTGAGCAAGCTGCTACTTCGCTTTCCAAAGAGCTTAAAGAGCTCATGCCAGGGATCCTGGAAGGCTACCTTTCTGAGTCCGAGTACCCAAATAGCCTGATGCTGGTACCTCCACCACCTGAGGTAGGTTCAAAGGCATATGAGCATGATCTGGAATATGCTGCAAAATGTGTGGGCCTTGATGATGAAGCCAGGAAGGCACAGGCGGTGAAAGACAATGATCTGCATTTCCCCGAAGCAGCTGAGGCATTTAACATTGTGCTCGAAACAAAAATATCGGAGCAAGCCACTCCACATCTCTATATGATACTGCGCAGAACCCTTGCCGATGCTGGTTTATCAACCTATACAGCGAAAGATCATTACCAGCGAACCCGGCCCTTTGTGGTGAATGGTACACCCACATTGGTTCCTCATGAAGAGGAAATGTTGAGGGAAGATGGTTCCTATCCATCGGGTCATACGGCCATAGGTTGGGCATGGGCGCTTATTCTTACGGAGGTGTTTCCCGATCAGGCCGAGGTGATTTTAGAGCGCGGTAAACAGTTTGGGATCAGTAGAAATATATGCAATGTACACTGGCATAGCGATGTGGTTGCCGGAAGAATGATGGGAGCTGCAGCTGTTGCAAAACTACATGCCAACGCAAACTTCCTGATTGATCTGGAGGCCGCAAAAGCAGAGGTGGAAGCTATAAATGCTCCAGTTTGATTTTGAAGGGCCAGCCGGTGTACTGTTTGGCTCCTTTGTCCATCACATTTACATCCCTGGGCCAGCATTCGAAGGTGACCTCCCTGGCAGACTTATTGAACCTGATCAATCCGAAACCGGCACCATCCAGGGAACCTTCGGGATTGGCATAAGCCACCATGGTGATTCTGTTATTAAAGCCATCAAAATAGTCCCCTGTCCAGGGCAATGGGTTTTCCGGATCATGGTTCATGCCCGGCATTTCATTCTCGGGCCACCACCATCTTTTATAGTAGTTCACAATGGAAGGAACAAGGAATGTCCAGGGTCCGTCCCTGAATTCTTCAATGCCATGTTGTACCAGGGTTGACAGATGCTGATCTCCTCCGATCTGAACAGCGTTGGCTTTTTTGATGGCACTGAGTGCTTTATTTCGTCCGGTCTGGGGCCATCCATTCGAATCCAGGTCGGCGTGCAAACGGTTGTCGATACTTCCGTGCAGATGTGCAGTTCCGCCAAATCCAGTTTGAGACAGCACTGCCTTCATTTCAATGCCTTCATCTTGCATTGCCCATTGATTAAGGAATTTAAGCTGGCGATCTCCCAACAGGACCAGGCCTTCCAGATCAAGGGACGCCGGGTCATAATCAGGGTTAAGGATATGGTCCGGTCTTGGGCCTTGTTGAGGAATCTTGCCCATGGGACCTGACTTGAATTTGCGGTCTTCTATTATCGCAAAGTCGATACCACCAACCACCAGATTTGTGTAGTAGACGCCAATTCCCTGTCCAATGGGTGTGGCATCAAACGGATCGGGCAAATGACTGGTCTGTCCTCTTTCCACCATTTTTATATATTCCGGATGGTAGGTATATCCCCCGTCGCTACCACCAGGTTCAAGTGAGACCTTGCCACTTTCTCCCCAGAGATTGCCCTGCCCGACATCATGGTCGTCGGGAATAGTAATACAGGGTCTATTGCGGAAAATGTCCCTGAATTGCATCCCAAACAATAGCCATGCTGCAGTATGTTCTTTGTGGTCATAAGACTGGTCCCCGGAAAAAAACAGGATATCCGGGTCCAGGGAATTGATATTTCGGACATATTCTTCTCTTCCGCTGCGGTCCTGATTGCTGTTACCCGTAAATGCTGCCATAACAATCTCATCCTTCTCCACCGGATCCTTCCTGATTAGTCCCTCAAAAAGAGCCACTTTCCCGTGCCTGAGCCTGTAAGCTACATCCTTGGTGGTATCCCAGTTCTCGATTCTGAAAAGAGCAGACCAGCCAATGTCATTTACCTCCTTCTGTGCGATTTCTACCCACTGGCCATCCTTCTGGACTTCCAGCCTGACTACCCGCGTTTCATCCGGATAAAGAGGATACAACTGCGCGCTCATTTTCAGAGTGTTGTTCATGACAGTGTACATCCCAAAAGCAAGCACCTGATCCCGCTCCACCTTCACATTGTGTATGGGATTGGGAGCCCGGTTCCACCAGTCGTTGGTGCAAATGGTATCCAGGTCCTGAAAGGGCGCCAGAACAGGTGGCTCCATCACTTTCGGGTTGCAGGAGATTGCAATGGTGATCAGAATGAGCAGGGCAATGGGGGAGCGTAGTTTTTTCATGGCATGTGTTTGTAGGACGAATAATACATAAAATTAATTGTTCTGACGAATTATCTGTTTAAGGAGACCGATAATCTTTTATTCAATACATAAATGAGTCTGGACATACCCCGAAAAATCCACTGAGATTCTCTGCGTTGTAGGCTGGATCTGAGGTTCCGGCATGCAACAAGTGATAAGCATAAAAAATGGGGATACTTTCACTGGCCAGTAACAGGGTAGGGAGGGTTGCTATATATAGAAACATTCATTAACTTTGCAATAATACATCTTTATTAAGGTGGAATACTTCAAAATTATTTACTCAGATGAAGTGGAAGAGTTCTTGGATTCCCTGGCAGATAAGGCTCGCAGGAAGATAATTTACAACATTGATAAAGCCAAGTTGACCCAAGATCCGGAACTATTAAAAAAACTTGATTCTGATATTTGGGAGTTCAGGACAAAATACAATAAAATTCAATATCGATTATTGGCATTTTGGGATAAACGAGATAGATTGGAAACGCTTGTGATTGCGACAAATGGATTCATTAAGAAAACTAAGAAGACGCCAAAAGTGGAGATTCAAAGAGCAAGACAGATTATGGATTTTTACTTTAAAAGATGAGATATGGAAACTAAAGAGATGAAATTCCACAGCTTTGATAAGCTAAAGGATAAATATATAGGCGAGGTTGGGACAGGAAAAAGAGATCAATATGAGTTTGAGTTAAATCTTGATATTTTAGGAGAGATGATTAAACAAACTCGGAAAGAAAGAAATTTGACTCAAGCTCAATTAGGAGACTTGATTGGAGTAAATAAATCTGAGATTTCGAAACTTGAGCGAAACGCAAGAAACATGACTATTAGTACTGTATTGAAGATTTTTCAAGCACTAAAAGCTAAAGTAAATTTTAAGATTGAACTTGAAAATATGGATTGGAGTATTGCTTAGATACATGACCTTTGCCTTCAGTGTCGCCTCTATGTTCCTGAGGCTCTTACTGACCCACTGCAAAGGTGATTCTGGCTCTCCTCACATAAATGAGCGGAATCGCTGAGAGTCATCCTTAGATTTGACTTATTAAAATTATGTACTTAAATTTGCACGATAACATGTACATAAAAAACATTATGTTAAGCGCAAACGTCAGCGATTTTCGGAAGGAAATGAAAAAGTACCTGGATCTGGTGATCGAAGATTTTGAAACATTAATTATCAATCGGGGGAAGGGAAAGGGAGCTGTAATGATCTCCCTGGATGAATATAATTCCCTGATGGAAACCATGTATCTGCTTTCGACAAAGGCCAATTCAGACAGTCTGTATGAAGCCATTCAGCAGTTCAAAGAAGGAAAAGTAGTTGAGAAAGACCTGGATGAGTTATGCAAATAATCTTTGGTGAAAAAGCCTGGTCAGAGTATTTGTATTGGCAATGTAATGATAAGCGAATCATACGGAAAATCAATGCTCTTCTGAAAGATATTGCGCGGCATCCTCATACGGGCCTTGGAAAACCCGAGATGTTGAAACACGATTTAGCCGGAATTTGGTCACGAAGAATGGACCATGAACACAGACTGGTTTACCGAGTAGAGGATGAAAAGTTGAACATCTATTCATGCAGGTTCCACTACGACAGATAGTTCTTCTGCAGGAGGTCTTATTCCATCGCCTTCTTCATTCCCTCAGTGGTGGTGTAGTACTTCACGATCATATTGGGTATTTCCCACTGGGGTAGGTTCCCTGATTTCAAGTATCCAAGGTACTTTTCAGTGACCTGTCCGAAATGAGCCTCATGCCCTACCTTGTAGCTATCGGGGATCTGCAGTTGCCAGATCATTCCCTCCATTTCCTGTACCTCTACTCCCGGGTATTTGCCAGCCAGATCCCTGACGGAGGCTTCGAGCGTCTTCTTGAAGGCTTTTGGGGATTCGATGCTGGTGGCCTCAATGTATAGAATGGGCTTATACCCTTCGGCTTCTCCCTGCCGGATGACCAGGTTGACTTTGCTTCCCCGCATGATGGAGTAGTGGGTGTCGCCTGTCCCCGCAGGAGCTTCGTAATTCCATATCACAGAAGCTTTTGCATGAATCCCTTTTAGCTTGTAATTGATCTCCCCGTTGCTGTAAACCTTCAGTTGCTTGTCCTCCACATCTTTTTCCAGGTAATCGGGCCAGGTGTCGAGACCGGTGACTTTCCGAAACATATCTGGAGTGAGATCGGTGGTCCACCTCTTACCTGAAACAATCTCCACATCCGATTTCTTCAGAGTTACACCTGGAAATGCTTCCCATTGGATCAGATCAACCAGGTGAGTGGTTACATCCACAATTCCCTCCCCCTGCTGAGACACATCAAAGAACCAGGGGGGGCGGATCAGTGGTTTGCCCGATACGATCTTAGAGAAATGATGGACACTCTCCTTGGTGATGGACGGCTCCTCTGGAGTGCCGGTCTTTAGGGTTCCGAATAGTTCGGGCATCTGAGAGAGCTCTTTTTGAAGCATGGTGGTGATCTCGTGCCGCTCGGTCATAATATCATAAAGCAATACCCCATTTTTGGCTGCTGTTTCAAAGGCCTGCTCCAGCATGGAAAACTTCTCGGGTGAAATGACCATGGGTTTGTCGGACAGCACATGAATTCCCGCCTCCACCGATTTCAGGATGTATTCAGTCTTTTTGGAATTGTTGCCCGAAACCACCATCATATTTCCTGGTTTTTCAGACAGCATCTTCTCCAGGAAATCATCTCCCTTATAGACCTTTTCTTCCCACGAAGTGGGGCTTTCGGGTCTGGAGCTGTAATCCTTAATACGGTTTAGATAGCTCTCTACCTCCGGTCCGTCCGGGGCATACACGTTGACTGTCGGATCCACGCTTTCATACATGGTTTTCTGAACCAGGGAGGCATGGAAATGGCCGGGATCCAGGTTCATCAGTTTTACATTTCCTTCAACGGGGTTAAACATGGTTTCTGTGCTTTGGGTGTTTATTGTGGTGCGTTGTCCGCATGAAACCAGCAAAAGTATCAGTGCGGGTAGCACCAGGGACTTTATATTATGGAAATTTATCATATGGATTTCAGTTTTTCATTAGAGTACATAGTCGGTTCCAAATGGAAATCTCTGGGGTCTGCTCAACATTTCATTGGCACTGTCATTGTCGATGAATTTCTCCCGATCCGGATTCCAGTGTAGTTTCCCTGGAACCTTCATGGCAATGTGACTTACCAGGCAGGCAGAGCAGGAACGGTGTCCCACCTCTGCAGGTGCCACCGGTGTTTTCCTGGACTGGATGGCATTGAGCCAGTCCTCATGTTGCTCGGGAGCTTTGTAGAGATGGACCTCATGGGGTCCAATTTCTGATTTCAGAATTTTAGGATCACTGGCATCCAGCGCTTTCAGCTCAGTTCCAGGTTTTGTGGGATCTGAGGAAGTGACCGCTACATTTCCCCGTGATACAAAAATCCATCCCTCCGAACCCTCAAACCTTACGCCATTGGGAAAAGTGCCACTGATTTCCATGGAAACCCCGTTGGCATATTTAGCATGTACCTTAAAGTCTCCATGCACGTTCCACAGCCCGGATTGGGGGAAGGAGGCTTCAGCTTCAATTTCGATGGGACCTGTATACTCTGTACCCATGGCCCAATGTGCTGTGTCCAGGTGATGGGCTCCCCATCCGGTAATCATTCCGGCGCCAAACTGTTCACAGCGGAGCCAACCCGGACGGGAAAAGTCGTTCTGTGGGTGTACCCTCTTCTCAGTATAATATTTATAAGGTGTGCTTCCCAGCCACATTTCATAATTCAGGTTATCGGGGACATGCATGGGGGATTCCTCATTGCCCCCCGGATCACCTGGTAATCCTATCTGTACGTTTTTCAGGGTACCAATCCGTCCATTTCGCACCAGTTCGCAAGCTCTGTGGAACTGTGGCCAGGGTGAGGTTCCGCGCTGCTGGCTCCCCTGCTGGAAGATTTGTCCGGTCTGGTGAACAATATCACTCATCTGTCGCCCCTCAGCAATGGTGAGGGATGCAGGTTTTTGCAGGTAGATGTCTTTGCCTGCAAGGGCTGCCTCCATGGCCGGTTGTGCATGCCAGTGATCGGGAGTGGAAATGATCACAGCGTCGATGCTTTTATCCTGTAGCATCTCCCTGTAATCCTGGTAGACAGCTACATCCACACCAGACTTGCCATGATCGGCATGAAACTTCTCGATCCATGCTTTCCCCTGCTTTGCCCTGTTGATGTCCACATCTGCCACTGCTACACCCATAGCGATCTCATTTTTAAGAGTCTCGGGCAGGTCGTGACTCATGGCAATGCGACCAAACCCGATCTGTCCGATACGGATCTTATTGCTGGGAGCTGTTTTGCCCAGCACATGGGAAGGAATAATGGTGGGTAGTATGAGGGTGCTGACTGCTGCTCCGGTTGTTTTCTTAAGAAAGCTTCTTCGTTGCATACTAAATGTTTTTAGTTGATTAAAACTGTTTCCAATAATTTTCGGCTTCTTCGGGCTCCATGGTTCCATCAAAAATAACCATCCTGTATTTTAGAGTATACTCTTTTCCATGCTCCAGGACCCACTCCTGATGACGTATGGGACAGAATTCAAAGAATACATTTTCTTTACCTTCCTGCGTATCCGGTGGCCACATGCGCATGGGCTCGGGGTGCGACTGGTTGGAAGGATGACTCAGGAAGAGAATCCCCGACCGTCCTTCCGGAACGGAGGATTCTCCCTCGATGATCACCCAGCGTGCTTCAGAAGCATCGGCATCCTTCCTTGTCTTTCCCTCAGAAGTGAGGACCGTACTGTTATCAGTGCCCCACCTTTCCGTGGCCCTGAATCCCAGTCCGCCTCCGTACCTGTATGCCTCCAGGGTGATTCCCTCTTTTAGAGGAGAATTTAAAGTGGTGATCAAATCCACTACATAAACCTTCTCTTCTGCCTTAATCAGGGATATCTCCCAGTATTCATTTATGGCTACGTCTTCGGATCCATCTTTTTTGAAATAGATGTGCTCTTGTTTTACTTTAAAACCTACCCGGTTCTCCTTATTAAACTTATCCAGGTATTGTGCAAATCTCACTGTGCCCTCGGCAGCGGCCAGGTTCCAGAAGTCCACCTTGTAACCGTCAAAGTGGGTGCGGGTCCATGGATTCCAAATGCCATAGTGGTGGTAGTGATCGGGGGGTTGAATGCGGGTCAGTCGCTCACCTCCGGGCGACCATAGCGGATGTATATAGGCGGAACGTTTGAAAAGGGGATCTATCCCCTCAGGAGGCATTGTTTCCTTGTGAACGTAACTGAGCACCGGGCGTTCACCGGCATAGATCGTGGTTTTCGCATCGTCGGTTTTCAATCCTGTCTTCTCTTGATTCTGTGCATGGGAGAGAAGGGGGATTCCAACAAGTAATATAAGTAGATAGGTACGCATGGGTTTAGTTTTGTGGAGCGTATGAATGAACCGTATTAATAAATGTTCTTAATTGCTCAGTAGATACCCCGGGGGGCATTCCTCCGCCACAGGAAAAGATAATCCTGGCGGGATTGTTTGTAGACTGGAGTAAATTCAGGGTCGCTCTCTTCACCTCTTCTACGGTGCCTCTTGCAAGAACATCTCTTGGTGGAATGTTCCCAAGCATGGTAACCTGATTATTGGTGAGCTCTTTAAGCTGATTCAGATCGGTATCAAATCCCATGTTAAACAGGTTCACTCCCATTTCGGGTAGGTGCTGTATGGATTCCATGCAGTTGGCATCGTTATGAAGGAACTTTATGTTCAAATCTCTGTTGTATAGTTCTTTAAAATAGGGAAGGCCAAATTCCAGGAACTGATCTTCACTGATAAAACCGATTATGTCGTCCAGGATGAGGATTCCGTCGATGGAGGGAAACATATGTTTTTGATGGTCATGAAATCCGGCCAGATAGTCGGTGATCTTTCTGATGAGGAGATGAATCTCTTCGGGATTTGTAATCATGGCCATCATAAACTCTGTGGCCCCCATCAGGTATGAAGCAATATTCAGGGGCCCTCTTGACACTGAGAACCTGATTCGATGGCCCGCATTTTCTATGTGTGGCTGCATGAGCTTTAACCTGTTAAGTATAAAAGGGCCCAGGCCATCTTTCACCGGGTCGGGAACAGGCAAGTCATGAATCTGTTCTGCATCGGTGATGTTGGGGAATGCATGAGGAAACTCATTCTCCGGAAAGGAGGTTTTTGCTCCGAATGCTGAGGGTTCGCTGCACATGCCATATTCGGACCAGAATCCGGGCAGGAACATGGCTTCTGGGAAGGTCTCAATGGCTTTCAGGTTGGCTTCCAACCAGAGCTGGTCGCTTGAGAAGTAGTCCAGGATTGAAATATGATGCCAGTTGGGCAACCAGGGTGAATCGATAATAAACCCAACGGGAAGAGGGGACAGAACCTCTCCTCCAACTACGGCTATTAACTCTTTCCAATGTTTATCTGTCATATCATCTCAAAAGTAATCTTCTCTTCCTATTAAAGAGACTAATTTTCGATTAAATAGCTATGGCAAAACTCAGGCCGTATGGCACAAGCAGGATGTTTAACTCTGCCACTTTGGAAGTTTGACCAAAAGGGTAAAAGAGCCATGCCCGGAAGCTAAATCCGGGATTTTTAAATGGGTGGAGTCTATATCCAATTATGGGATATACAAAATACCCTGAATATTGCGATCTGGTAACTAATGAACCTCCGATTCCAAATTCCAGGAAACTCTTTCTTTTTCCATAATTGACAGTAAGATGGTGAGGCAAAACAAAGTAGGTGTTTGAGGGGTTATCTGATAGATCGAATTCTGAGTTGAACCCCAATCCTACCATTCCGGAAATTACCAGGGCTGGCTTTACAAAAAAGAGCTTGTCAAAACCTAGTGAAAAAAGCGATAAATCACCAACCACATTTAGACTCAGGGTAAAATCTGATCTGTTAGTGTCAGGTACGGCTTCCTCCTGGGCGTAAATAAGTGCCATAGGAAGTAAAGAGATAAATACTAAGGCATATTTTTTCATGCAAGGGATCCTATGTTTGTTTCCAATACCATCCTATGGAGGCCAATATGACTCCTTCTCCTATACCAAAGATCCACCAGGGGAATCTTTGGGGAATATAAGAGGTAGCCACCTCCAGTACTTCGGGATTTTTCAGCTGTAACATTTCAAATAGGGAGAAGTGGGTGAGCATATGTTGAGAATAGTCAAACACGAATCCTACGATCAGGATCAGAGATCCCAGGATTAAGCCCGCCCATACACGGCCAGAGATCTTTGTCTGAAATCCGCGATCAGCACGGTACAGGATCACCATGGCCAGCATTATCATGGTAAGGGAGACAAGAATTGGGGAAAGGACCGGACCGGTCCATGTGGTGGGAATCAGGAAAAGCACATCCCAGGTAAAGAGAGATTCGGGCCATCCAATGAGGAGTTTCAGGAACACATAATAGAAGATATCCCAGATTGCAAAACTGTAAAGGAACCAGGCAAATCCGGTACTGAATCGCCTGGAAGCTACGATCCCAATGGTCACTAGCATGATCATGGTTGCAAGCTCCCTTAGGAGTTCTGTAAGGGCCAGACGGACCGGCATATTAGAGAGGGGAAATGCAAATCCGTCAGGGTAGAGGATCTCTCTTAGATAGACCACCACGGCGCTCTCAAGGAAACCCATGGCAATGGCAAAGGCGGTGATGGTGATAATTTTTCGTTTTAGATTCACGGTTTAGGTTTTATTGTGCCCATGCCGGAACGATTCCGGGATCAATATCAAGGATCCGTCCCCCCAGTAACCAGGTGACCAATACCACCACCAGGATCCCTACCAGATTAAGCACAAATCCGGTTCTGACCATGGTGGCAATTCTGATCCGGTTTGTACCAAAAATGATGGCATTGGGTGGTGTGGCAGTGGGAAGCATAAAGGCCAGGGAAGAGGCCAGTGTGGCTGGGATCATAAGCAGGAGTGGATTGTTAACGCTGCTAATGGCCAGACTGGCAAATATGGGGAGCAACATCTGGGTGGAGGCAACATTGGAAGTGAGTTCAGTCAGAAATGACATCAGGGCTACCACTGCAAGCAGGATCAGGTATGGATGGACCCCTTGTGTCCAGAGCAGCTGTTCCCCAAACCAGATGGCCAGACCGGAGGACTGAAATCCCAGGGCCAGTGCGAATCCCCCACCAAACAGCAATACAATGTTCCAGGGAATCCTGTGTGCTGTCTGCCAGTCCATAATCCGTTCTCCTTTTCTGCTACGGGATGGAATAATAAACAGAATAATTGAGATGAATATGGCCACCGTTCCATCGTTGATGTATGAAGGCATCTTAAAAATCGTGGCCCAACCCGGAATAGTAAATCCATTGAAGGAGATTCCGGCCCTTGTAATCCATAAGAGTGCAAGGGTAAGGAACAGAACAAAGACGACTTTCTCCTCATGACTGGCTCTACCCAGCTTGTTGTAAGCCTTTTTAAAATGTGCCCGGTCGATATGTTCCCATTTATCCCGGGGGCTGAATATCAGGTGAATGACCAGGAAAACAGCCACCAGCATGACCGCCGATATGGGCAGCGCAAATGTCATCCAACCGGTAAAGGATATTTCCGGTGCCTCCGGATAGAGCAGGGTTAGTATTCTTGGACAAACCAGGTTTGTAGGAGATCCAACCAGCGTGGACATCCCACCTATGGAAGCACTGTAGGCAATGGCCAGGAAAAGTCCGGTGGCGTACTTCGAGATGGTTTTTTCGGAGAGGCTATCTTCCAGGCTCACCACAATAGAGAGCACTATGGGAATCATCATCATGGTGGTGGCCGTATTGCTGATCCACATGGACAGAAAAGCCGAAGTGGCCATAAAACCCAGCAGGATGCGCCTGGGACTCACTCCTATCAGGACCAGCAGCTTGAGTGCAATTCGTTTATGCAGGTTCCATTTCTCCATGGCAAGGGCCATCATAAATCCGCCCACGTATACAAATATGATGTGATTGATATATACCTCCGAAACGGCTTTCCCGTCCAGAATCCCCAGAGCCGGGAATAGAACTATGGGTATAAGTGCAGTGACTGCAAGAGGAACTGTTTCAGTTACCCACCAGATGGCCATAAGTGCAGCCACAGCAAGGGTTGCTGTAACCTCGGGTTTTCCTGGTTCCAGGTCGGTGAATATCAGGATACCAAGAAATGCAAGAATCCCCAGAAAGAAACCAACGTATCTCTTTTGCATGGCCTCTAATCTACAAAATTTTCATTCCAGAGCGCAATTATTTTTTGGCTAGTAGTTTAATGGGCTATGGATTAAGGATATTTAAAAACAGAAAAAACTGGTTTGAGAAAGGTATTCTAAATGAATCTTGTGTGTGCGCACACATTTTTTTTTGGAGAGGAGTTGGAATTGTCCTACTTTTGCAATCATTATGAAAGTATTTATCTACAAGAACAAGGAAGAGCTGGGGAGGACTGCAGCCAGGAAAGGTGCTGAACTGATCAGAAAAGCAATCAATAAAAAGGGAGCAGCGACCATCATTGTGGCCACTGGAGCATCCCAGTTTGAGATGCTGGATGAATTGATCCATGCAAAAGTTGACTGGACGAAGGTCACAGCCTTTCACCTGGATGAGTACATCGGTATCCCGGTTACACATGGAGCTTCTTTTAGGAAATACCTGAAGGAGAGGTTTGTGGATCGTGTTACCCTCAAAGAGTTTCATTATATCGATGGAGAATCTGATGCAGCTGCAGAATGTGAAAGACTGGGGGAGCTGATCGCAGACCAGCCAGTTGATGTGGCTTTCATAGGTATTGGTGAAAATGGCCACCTGGCCTTTAACGATCCCCCGGCAGATTTCAAAACCAGAGAACCATATATCGAGGTAAACCTGGACCTTGAATGCAGGAACCAACAATTTGGTGAGGGATGGTTCCCTTCACTTGACAAGGTTCCCGAAACGGCCATCAGCATGTCGGTGAACCAGATCCTGAAATCAGAAAATATAATCTGTGCGGTGCCCGATGAGCGTAAAGCTGAAGCTGTTAAAAACGCAGTGGAAAAGGAGGTCTCTCCAAAGATTCCCGCATCTGCTTTAAAGACTCATAAGAAGACCTGGCTTTTTCTGGACAAAGGCTCCTCATCACTACTCCGAAGGATCTAGTGGTAGGTTCTCCCTTGTATAGATCAACAGGTTCATCAGCTGTTTTTTCTCAATCTTCTCTTTGTGAACAATGCTTCTGATCATGCTTTCTACAGCCAGATAACCCTGTCGGCCTGCCTCCTCCTCAATCAGAAAATCGATGGATTCATCCCTGACCCTCTCCATGTTTTGTCGAATCAGATCGTGGCCAATTAGCAGGGGCTTGTATCCGGATTTATATTTTTTCAGGCTGTTGGCGATCTTATAAACTCTGGAGCCGGTCACATAGATGGCATGAGGCACTCCATCCGACAACAGGTTATGAAAGTGCTTATCGAACTCTTCCTGGATGTCGCGGTCCTCAATTTCATAGGTCTTAAAACTATATTCTTCCTGCAGCTGCTTGTTTGAGAAATAGTTCATAAAACCACTCTCCCTGGCCAGGAAGGAGTACATCTGACTAAGGTTTTTAGAGATATTGATCACCCATATTCTTTTTTGTCCCGGTATGTGCCTGGTTACCTTGTGGGTCAGATTGGCCACCGTGGATCCTGATTGTACAGGATCTTTACCAATAAAAGAGAGAGAGGGTAAGCCCTGAATATCAGAATCAATTAATATAAAAGGTTTGGCCTCCTGAAAATAGGATCTGACCAGCCTTACACTCTCCTTATAGGTAGCCGGGCTCATGATGATCCCATCCATGTTTTCCGCAAGCATTTGCATACCTGCCTTGTAAAACTGTTCTGGATTGTGATAGCTTAGCCTGAATACATTGATCTGGTACCCTTGCTCGTTGTATCGATCCAATGCGTGTTGAATACCAGCTGTGGGCAGCTCCCAGTACTCTCCCTCATTATAAGCGGGAAGTAAAATTCCCAGATTGAGGGGGTGTTTGCTGGCAAGAACCCTGGCGTTCACATTGGGTTTATAATCAAGCTCGCTGATGATCTCAAGAATTCGCTTTTTTACCGACTCAGATACCTTCCCCCGGTTGTGTATGACCCGATCCACGGTCCCAATGGAACAGCCCGCCCTGGCAGCAATGTCCTTAATCCTGGTATGGGTTCCGTTTTCACTCATAAATCTGTGCTAATGTAATTAAAAAATGCAGATATGACAAAGTGTGTGTGCGGACACACATTTCTTTTGGAAGGATCGATAATTGTCATATATTTGTCAGTTGTGAGGGTTATTTGATGGCTTTTCTATAAATTGAAAGAGTGGATATGAAACAACGTATGGGGAAAATTGGAGTTTTGACTTTTGCCCTGATATTCATATCTGTTTTGGTAGTAAATGCACAGACGAGAGGGGGAGTTAAAGGTACCCTGAAAGATGCCCAGAGTGGAGAGGTCCTGATGTATGCCAATGTAGCCCTTGTGGGAACCACCACCGGTACAGTGACAGATAATGATGGAAATTATCAGCTGCTAAATGTGAAACCCGGGACCTATACTCTGATTTTTAGCTACCTGGGTTATAAGGATATTGAGCAGGCCATTGAGATTCGTGCAGGGGAGACCAAAGAGATAGATGGTGTCCTTGAGGTAGAGTCGATCATGGGTGAGGAGGCTGTTGTTACAGCCATGATGCGGGGTCAGACTGCAGCCATCAACCGGCAGATAAAGTCCAATACCATTGTCAATGTGGTTTCCAGAGAGAAAATCAGCGAGCTTCCCGATGCAAATGCTGCTGAAGCCATTGGCAGGCTTCCGGGAATATCTATTCAGAGGGATGCCGGTGAGGGAAGTAAAGTGGTGGTAAGGGGCCTGGCTCCCAAGTTTAATTCCATCACCATCAATGGAGAGAGGATACCCTCTACCGATCCCCTGGATCGGTCGGTAGATCTGAGTATGATCTCCCCTGATATGCTGGAGGGGATGGAAGTTTTTAAGGCATTGAGACCAGATATGGATGGTGATGCCATTGGAGGATCGGTGAACTTTATCGCCAGGAATGCTGATCCGGGATTTCATGGGTCTGCTCTGTTGCAGACAGGGTATAATGCCCATGAAAAAGATTTTGGGCAATACAAGACATCAGCCAGTCTGGGCAATCGTTTTTTTGAAGATAAGTTTGGGGCATTGATTACAGGCAGCTTTCAAAGGGCCAACAGGGGATCGGACCTGCTGGATGTGGGTTACGTTTACAAGGGGATTTCCAATGATGAGGCTGTGATCGGCGTCAATAACATGAACCTTATAGATCGTCAGGAGACTCGATACAGAGGCGGGGCCAGTGCGACTTTGGATTATAAACTTCCTAAAGGGAAGATACTTTTTACTTCATCGTTCAACCAGACTGACAGGGTCGAACTTCGTCGCAGAAAGCGCTACAGGATTGGTTCCTGGAGGACGGAGTACGATACGAGAGACAGGGATATTAAAACCAGTCTTTTGTCAAATAACTTAAGTGGTCGACATTTTGTAAGAAGCCTGGAGATTTTCTGGAGAGGCTCCTATTCTCAGAGTGTGCAAAATACCCCTTTTCAGCAAAATGCTGTTTTTCGTGAACTTGCAGCATTTAATCCCGATCTGGAGGAGGACAAGGGACCTGAGTATATTCCGGCGGGAGCCAAAAATAACCTGGATGCAACCTTCTTTAAGGAGAACTCTTTTGAAACCTCCAGGAGTAAAGACCGGAATGTAACCGGACTACTTGATTTGAAATTGCCCTTCAGCATAGGAAATAGAGTCAATGGCTACGTTAAGGGTGGGGGGAAATACAGACATAAGGACCGGGACCGGGATATGGACCGTTACTGGACCTCCCATTTCGGATTGAATGAATTTGCCGAAGCTGAACCAGATCTCTATGATCTGACCTCTGAAGGCAAGATGGCAATCTCAAGCTTTTTGGACCCGGGTACGGATCTGAATCCCTGGTTGGGAGGAAGGTATGATTTCGGGCCCACCCTGGACCAGGAAGAGATTCTTGATTTTGGGGAGCAGTACCGGAACTATGTACTTCCAGGTGGTGATTCATTGTATATACAGGACAACAGGGCTCTTCTGCAGGTATATTCGGCAAAGGAGGAGATTTTAGCCGGTTACCTGATGACCGAGATCAACATTGGAAGTTGGGCGATGATTATGCCGGGGGTCCGTTATGAGTATACCACCAATAACTACTCTTCCCTATTTGGAAATCCCTTCAACAGTGAGGATGGAGAGGGAGAGAATATAGGGGGGTTGACTGATACCACGGGAGGGCAGAATTATGCAGAGTTCCTTCCCATGATCCACGTTAGGCTTAAGCCCCTGGACTGGTTCGATATCAGGCTGGCCTATACCAAAACACTTTCACGCCCCGATTACTTCAACCTGGTTCCCTGGAGGGAGATTGTGCGGATGGATCAAAACATTGAGCAGGGGAATCCAGCCCTGAAACATGTTGAAGCCTACAATTATGACCTTTTTCTCTCCTTCTACCATAATGTGGGGATGTTTACTGCCGGATTCTTCTATAAGGAAATTGATAACATCGATTATATCAGAACCAACAGGATTCAGGATGAAGGAGAGTACTTTGGATATTCGCTCACTGAACCTGTAAATGCAGAGGGCACCTCTATTGTGAAGGGATTGGAACTGGAGTTACAGACCAATTTCAGGTACCTGCCGGCACCCTTTGATGGAATTGTGTTGTATCTGAACTACTCAAGGATGTTTTCACAAACCGAGTTCCCATTCTTTGAGATTGGGGAGAGGAGTCCGCTTCCTCCATTTACACCTACCATTATTGATACGGTGAGGATTGGCAGGATGCCCGGCCAGGTGGATTACGTGGGAAACTTTTCGATTGGATATGAAAAAAGAGGATTCTCGGGCAGAGTTTCCCTTGTGATTCAGGGACCCAGCCTGCAATTTGTGGGAACCCGTCCTGAGCTGGATGGCTTTACCGATTCTTATGTTCGGTGGGACATGGTGGTTCGGCAGAAATTCGGTGATCATTTCAGTGTCTATCTGAATGTAAATAACCTTACAAACTATTCTGAAGGAGCTTTCCTGGGATCGGCCAACTTCCCTACACGTGAAGAGTATTTTGGCTGGTCGGCTGATGTTGGGGTACGTTATATATTTTAATTTCTACTTTAAATTAATGAGTACTAACTTAATGAATCTATTATGAAAAAAATTTACAAAACAATGTCATCTCTGATGATGATGGCCCTCTTACTGGGGCTGTCTGCATCGATTTTAGCCCAGAGGACTGTGGAAGTTGTACAGGGTGTGGGCACTTTGAATGAAGCAATCTTCAGTGATACCACTGAGACCGGTGACCGGGTCGATAGTACCACGGTCTATGTACTGTCTGATGGAGGATTTTACCTGTCAACCGGTGAGATTGATTTTAGCTTCCCGCTTTCGATTGTGGCAGCTGATGGTGCAGCTGTTAAACCTAAACTTTACCCGGCTGTAGATGATGGAAATGAATCATCCAGACTCTTTGTTCCGCGTAATGATCTTACTCTTATCGGACTGGATATCTCCAATACCGACGAATTGGGAGCCCGAAATAAAAATACCATCAGGGTGAAAGGGGATAATGCAAGGATCTACCTGGAAGATTGCAGTCTGAACGAGGATACCCAGGCGCCATTCCGGTTGGATGGTGAAAATATAAGTATAATCATTAAGAATTGTGTGATCTCTAATATGGACCAGGATTATGACAATGGAAGGGTGATTGATGACCGTGGAAATCAGGTGGATACCATCTGGATTGAGAATTCGACCATTTATAACATAGGATCCCGCCTGATCAGGGATGGTGGTGGTAGTATGAACTACTTCTATTTTGATCACAACACAGTCGTTAATACCGGTCGCCGGGTGATGGATGTGGGACAAGTTTACGCAGCCATTATCACCAATAACCTGTTGAAGGATTGCGGGCAATTGGGTAAAGATACAACTGATACCCGGGGATTGATCAATGTGGATTCCATTGAAGGAGTCACCCAGGACATCCTGATCAGCAACAACAGCTCATTTACCGATGCAGGCTATGCCGATCAGCAACCAGATACCATTCTGGAAGCTCCCATGTTTAACATGGCTGCACAGGCCTTTGTTGACGAAGCGGTTACCGAAGGCACCATGTTGGCTGAGGATGTGATGTTTACCAAGGGACCTGCTCCAAATTACACCATGGTGTCTGATTGGTATACAACCCCGGATGCCGATCTTACGCCTCCGGCATTTGATATAACAGGAGAGCCTTTCGATTTTGGATATAACAGCAGACCACTGGCCATGGGCGACACCGATGACGGGCCGCTTGGAGATCCACGATGGGATGCAACCATGCCCGATCAAAGGTATATAACCATTGAGCAGGGAGTGGGAACCATCAATGATGCCATTTTCGGGGATACCACCGCCACGGGCGACAGGGTAGATCCTTACACGATTTATATACTTGGCGATGGAGGATACTACCTCTCCATGGGTGAAATTGAGAATCGTTTTCCATTAACCATTATTGCAGAAGAAGGCGCAACTGTAAAGCCTAAACTCTATCCGGCAGTGGATGATGGAAATGAATCCGCAAGGCTTTTCGTACCGCGTGACGATCTTACCCTTATTGGTCTGGATATTTCCAATACCGATGAGCTGGGAGCCCGCAATAAGAATACGATCCGAGTTAAAGGGGATTTTGCGGTGATCACATTGGAAGATTGCCTGTTGAATGAGGATACACAGGCACCATTCAGACTGGATGCAGATAATATAAGTGTTATTCTGAAGAATTGTAACGTTTCCAATATGGACCAGGATTATGACAATGGAAGGGTGATCGATGACAGAGGAAATGATGTGAAAACAATCTGGATTGAGAACTCCACCTTTTATAACATCGGTTCCCGTCTCATCAGGGATGGTGGTGGAACCATGCAACTTTTTCACTTCGACCACAACACTGTTGTGAATACAGGTCGCCGTGCAATGGATGTAGGCCAGGTTTACAAAGCTGTGATTACCAACAGCATCTTTAAAGATTGCGGTGTGCTGGGTAAAGAGCTGGATGATTCCCGCGGGGTGATCAATGTGGATTCCATTGAGGGAGTTGTACAGGACATAACCATTAGTAATAACAGCATCTTTACCGATGCAGGGTATGCAGATCAGCAGCCCGATTCGATTATAGTAACTCCCATGTTCAATATGGCTGCCCAGGCCTATGTGGATGAAGCCGGAACAGGAGCAACCATGCTGGCCGAGGATGTGATGTTTACAAACGGACCAGTGGCGAATTATACCATGGTGTCTGATTGGTATGCCACTCCCGATGCAAATCTGACACCGCCGGCATTCGATATTGCAGGTGAACCTTTCGACTTCGGATTTAAAAATACGCCACTTATGGCAGCCAGCTCCACCAGTGGTCAGCTTGGAGATTTGAGGTGGGATGGTGAAATTGTCATAGGAACCGAGCAATTCGATTACTCGAATTCAAATCTGGAAGTGTTCCCTGTACCTGTTGTAGACTTTGCCACCATTCGTTTTAACCTGGATACAGATGCAGAGGTTGAAATATCATTATATAGTGTGGTGGGCCAGAAGGTAGCAACTCTTTCATATGGTTCTTATCCTTCAGGCAGTCATTCCATTTCCTGGAATGGTGCCGATGATTCAGGACATCAACTTGGAACCGGAATGTACATCTTAAGGATGAATGCAGGTAGTGAGGTTTCCACCCTGAAGATTCTGAAGAAGTGATTATAAGTTAATGTGATTAAAAAGCCGCCTTGCCCTTCGCAGGGTGGCTTTTGCTTAGGAATTGAGCTTATGAATTGTAGAGTCCGGTTGCTGATTGTCGCAGCTGCTTTGATGGTGGCAACCTTTGGATGTAAGTCAAACAGGAACCTGAAGGACGGCGTTGATCCATGGAGGCATGCTGCAGATATTGTTGACCAGATTACACTTCCTGAGATACCTGAACAGACTTTTTTACTGTCAGATTTCGGAGGGAAGGGTGATGGTGTTACTGATAATAAAAGTGCATTTGATCGAATCATTTCTGCAGTGGCAGAATCGGGTGGCGGACGGGTCGTGGTAGAACCCGGAACCTACCTGATCAATGGTCCCATTCATCTGGTCAGCCATACCAATCTGCACCTGGAAGAGGAGACACGGTTGGTTTTTGGAAACAATCCCGACGATTACCTTCCGGTGGTGCTTACCAGCTGGGAGGGTACAAGGGCCTATAACTATTCGCCCTTTATCTATGCAAACGGAGCCAATAACATTGCCATAACAGGAAAAGGAGAGATCGATGGAAATGCATCTACCACCTGGAATAACTGGAAAAGTCTTCAGGACCCGGATAAGAAATTAATTCGGGGCATGAATAACCAGGAAGTTCCCCTTGAGGAGCGTGTATTTGGGAAAGGTCACTTTCTGCGTCCCCACCTGGTGCAATTCTACGAGTGTAAAAATATCCTGGTGGAAGATGTAAAAATCTCCGACTCTCCCTTTTGGTGCCTCCACTTTGTATTTTCCAGCGATATTACAGTGAGGAGGGTTACTTACGAAGCTTTCAATTTTAATAACGATGGAATTGATCCCGAGTCCAGTGAAAATGTGTTGATTGAAGATGTTGTTTTCAACAATCGAGACGATAACATAGCTATTAAGGCCGGGAGGGACCTTGAAGCAAGAACCTTAAAGAGGCCTTCCCGAAATATCGTAGTGAGGAATTGTCTTTTTAGCGGGCACAATGCCATTGCTGTGGGAAGTGAGATGTCTGGAGGAGTGCATGATGTTTATGTGGAAGACTGCAGTTTTGCCGGAAAGGTAATCTATGGGTTTTATCTGAAGGGCAACCGGGACCGGGGGGGCATGGTACATGATATCTATGCGCGCAATATTGAATTTGATTCCACCCGTTCGACCATTATTATCGATTCGAACTATAAGAACCAGGGATCGTGTTGTCCGCCTCATTTTAAAAATATTTGGATAGAACATATTAGTGCCAGTCACGCTTCCGATCATGGGATTTATTTAAATGGATCTCCCCAGGTGCACCTCGATTCGATTTTTATCAGGGATGTGGAGATTAAATCGGCTCCCCAACCTGTGGAAGTAAATTTCATGGATCACCTGGAGATGGAAGGGGTACGAATCAATGGCCAGGCCTTTGATGTGGATGGAGGATGGCCATCATGGGTAAAAAGCACATCCCCGGAAACTGGCAGGGAGGTCTGGCAGATCACCTCAGATACAGCTCCTGCAGTGGCCTGTTATTTTGAACGCCAGGCTTTTACTTCCGATGAGAAGTATGTGATTTATGCTTCACGAAAATCCGGAGTATGGAGGCTTTATCGAACCGACCTGAAATCGGGAGTATCTGCTCCCATTACACCTCTTTCCAGGAAGATCATGGATGATGACTACACCCTTATGCCTGATGGAGAGCGGGTGTGCTACCTGGATGGATGGAAACTCTATGCCACCCGGGTAGAGAGTGGAGAGGAGGAGATGTTGTACGATTATACCGGATTGTTGCCCGATAAACCCAGGTATACAGGATCATTTACCAACGATGGCAACTATACTCTGGTCTATGTGTATAACGATACCCTGAAAGCCATTTTCAGAACCAACATGGTAACAGGAGAGGTGCTGGAAGTTCACCGACACCTGGAAGGAAAGATCTCCCACCCCCTGATCAACCCTGAGGACCCGAATGTGATTACCTATGTGCCCGGTCCCGATACTCAGAACGATATGTCACTCCCCATGGAGATGCGGGCACGGTCGTGGAAAGTGGATTTGAAAGCCGGGACCGACAGGCAGTTCTTAACTATGCCCTACGGATTCAGGGCCACCCACGAGAGCTGGTCCTATGATGGGGAGCGCTTCTTCTTTTTTCGAAAGACGCGCCCGGGCTGGAGCCCCGCTGCCATTTGTTCCCAGGATAAAAGCGGGGGCGATTTCAGGGTACATTATGAAAGCGATAGTATAAAGCTCGGACATGGAATTGCAAGCCGTGATGGCCGTTGGTTTATCTCTGACTGCCAGCAACCCGGTAGCAATGAGCTGGTATTGGTAAATCTGGATTCGGGTGAGGGAGAGGTACTATGCTGGCCAAATTCGTCTGTAGATGGAGGGCATACAATGAGGGCACATGTACATCCTTCATTTAGTCCCAATGGGAAATATATCTGTTATACATCCGATAGATCCGGTGTTTCACAGGTGTATGTAGTTCCAGTAGGAGAGCCCTAAATGATTCTTAAATACCCATATGAATAAATCTAAATACCATATATTTTGAGCATATTTAAAAAAGCCGGACTCTTTTTTGCCAGTATTGCCCCTGGGCTCTTTCTGATCGGATATAACATTGGAACCGGCAGCATTACCACCATGGCCTCTTCAGGGGCAGCTTACGGTTTGACCATGATCTGGCCACTATTGCTTTCCTGTATTTTCACCTTTTTCCTGATCATGCTATTTGGGAGGTATACCTCATTGACGGGGTTAACCATCCTTACCAGCTTTCGAAAGTACTTCGGTCTGGGCATTACAGTTTTTGTTCTGATCTCGCTGCTGGTGAGTGAATGGGTCAGTTGCATGGGCGTGATGGGAGTGGTTACTCAGGTGGTGCAGGAGTGGTCCAGGCCCCTGACCAAATCAGGGAACGGGTTTAGCCCTATCATTACCGCACTGATATTCGGAGGGATGCTCTACTATCTATTCTGGAATGGGCAGCATAAGATATTTGAAAAGGTACTCGCTGTTTTTGTGGGAATTATGGGCCTATCATTTGTGATGACCATGTTTATGGTTATTCCCGAGCCTGAAGAAGTGCTGAGGGGATTGATTCCCAGTGTGCCCAAAGATTCCGATGCCATGTTGATTATGGCCGGGATGGTTGGGACCACAATGGGGGCCATACTCTATGTGGTGAGGTCCATTTTGGTTCAGGAGAAGGGATGGGGCACGGGAGACCTTAAGGCTGAACGGCGTGATGCCATTATCTCAGTCTCTATGATGTTTATACTGAGCGTGGCTGTAATGGCTGCTGCTGCAGGAACCCTGCATCCCCTCGGATTAAAGGTGAACAATGCCATTGATATGGTAAAATTGATGGAGCCCCTGGCAGGACGGTTTGCTATCTCCATTTTTGTGGGTGGCATTGTGGCGGCCGGACTCTCCTCCCTCTTTCCTATTGTTTTACTTGCCCCCTGGCTCTTTGCTGACTTTAACAATAAGCCCAGGGATATGAAATCAACCAGCAGTCGATTGTTGGTCCTTTTTGGAGTGTTGCTTGGCTTGGTGGTGCCTGTATTTGGCGGGAGACCCGTGATGGTGATGATTATCTCGCAGGCCATGGCAGCCATTGTGACTCCGCTTGTGCTTGCCCTTATGTTGTACATATACAATAAGAAATCCATTGTGGGAAATCATACCCTGGGAGTCACCTCCAATGTGTCAATGGGCTTTATACTTTTATTTACCATTGCGATGGCATTAGCTGGTATCATTGGCATTGCAGGGCAATTTAATGGATAGGATCATGGAAGGAATTCGCGAGGATATCGTAGCCTGCTACCTCTATATAATTACCCGTCATGGTTATCCTCCTGTGGCAGCAGATGCGCTTAGTCACCTGGAGGAGTTGAAGGAGTTGGGCTTTGCCAGTATTGAGCTTGAAGGAATTCGCAAAGAGCACCTTGAAGGGGTGCATTCGATGCGTACGCAGATCAGGGAAAAGGCCGATGGTCTGGGGATAAAGGTCCCGGTTTTTTGCGTAGTGCTTCCTGGATTATGTTCACCTGATCCTGCTGAGCGGGATCAAAACGTGGCTTTGTTTGAAAAGGGATGTGAAGTTGCTGTCTCCCTGGGTTCAAAGGTGGTACTGGACAATGCTCCCATCCCTCCCTGGCAGTTCCCGGCCGGGATTCCCGTCACCCGTCACTATGATGAAGAGGTGCTGTCCACGGCCACCATTCCCGGTGATCTGGATTGGGACCAGTACTGGGATGGATTGCTGGACACATTTAGAAATGTGTGCGATCTGGCAGCCGATAGAGGACTTACCTATCACCTGCATCCCTGTTATGGAGCCCTTGTCAACTCCACCGATGCCTATCTGCTGTTTGCAGATGCACTCAAGAGGGATAACCTTCGCTTTAACCTGGATACGGCTAACCAGTACTTTATGAAAGACAACCTGTTTCTATCCCTGATCAGGTTGAAGGATCACATTGATTATATCCACCTTTCGGATAACCGGGGTATGAAAGTGGAGCACCTGGCCATGGGGCAAGGGGAGATTCACTGGGAGCGTTTTTTTGAAACCCTGGACAGGATCGATTACAGGGGTATGTTTGGGATTGATGTGGGTGGAGCAGAATCGGATGTGCGCGATCTGGATGGAGCATACCGCTCTTCAGCTGCCTGGCTCACTGAGAAATGGTACAAGCACAGGGGATGAAGCTGGTCCATAAATATGGGGTTCAACTTTTGGTTGTGATGGTGCTTTTGGTGGCACCCCAGGAAAAAACCTGCTCTTTGGAGAGAATAACTGTAGCCTCATTAGGCGACTACATGGTAACCGATTATGGGGCTGTGGGAGATGGGATTACCCTTAATACCGCTTCCATTCAGAGTGCCATTGATAAATGTGCCCTTGAAGGTGGCGGCCGGGTGGTGATTGGCCCAGGTAGATTTCTAACGGGAACCCTGGTGATGAGGGATCATGTGGAACTGCATGTTACAAAGGGTGCGGTGCTACTGGGAAGTAAAAGTCCGGAGGACTATCCTGAAATGGTTTCTGCATACAGGTTCTTCGGGGACGAATGGGTGAAACAGAGTCTTATTTTTGGAGCAAACCTGGTGGATATTGCTATCACAGGTGGAGGAGTGATCGATGGACAGGGAGAAGCATTTCAGGTGACCACCAATGTGAAACCGGACCGCTATATAAACCGCCCCTTCCTGATCCGGTTTACAGAGTGCTCCCGTGTAGAAGTGCGAGAGGTTACCCTGCAGAATTCGGCCATGTGGATGCAGCACTACCTGGCCTGTGACAAGGTGCTGATCGAGGACATCAAGGTCTTTAATCACTGCAACAAGAACAATGATATGATTGATATCGATGGCTGCAGTAATGTAGTTATTACAGGTTGTGTGGGCGATAGCGATGATGATGCAATAACCCTGAAGAGTACTTCACCACGGGCCTGTGAGAATGTGACCATTTCCAACTGTATAATTAGCAGTCACTGCAATGCCATCAAATTAGGAACTGAATCCACCGGGGGATTTAAGAACATCACCATCACAGATTGTGTGGTGAAACCCTCTTCCCGGAAGGAGGTGATCTATGGTTTGCCTCAGGGCATAAGTGGTATCTCCCTGGAAGTAGTAGATGGGGGTACCATGGATGAAGTGCATATCTCCAATGTAGTGATTGATGGTCCGGAAGTTCCTTTGTTTATAAGGTTGGGAAACCGGGCCCGGCCATATATGAATGGAGTAAAGATGCCTGGGGTTGGCGAGGTAAAGAATATCCTGATTGAGAACCTGGTGGTCAGGAATGGAGGTTCAACTGGTTGTTCCATTACGGGAATTCCTGGTTTTCCGGTACGGAATGTAACTCTGTCACAGATTGCTATGGAACTGGAAGGTGGGGAAGGGGCTCGTGATCCCCGGAGAGAGGTTCCTGAACTTGAGGATCTCTATCCGGAAGCTACCATGTTTGGAGTCTTGCCGGCATCCATATTGTATATGCGCCATGTGGATCAGATCAATCTTTTTGAAATTTTTGTAACACTTCAAAACCCCGATGACAGAGTCCCCCTAATCGCAGAGGATGTAAAAGGAATGAAGTATGAAGGGATCAATATGGCAGGTATGGAAAATATAGATGTATTAGAAAAATAGAAGATGAGGAGGAAGGAAATGAACATTGGTCTTGTTGTCTTGATGCTGCTGTTTGTTTCTGTGTATGGACAAGCCGCAGATGGTGAAAGAATCCCTGTGGTACCCTATCCACAGAAGGTGGTATTTGGAAAAGGATACTTTTCTGTTTCCGGACAACCTGTCTCCCTTCGATTAAGTGGACTGGAAGGCAATTCGGCTGAAATCATAAAGCAACAGTTATCCCTATCGTTTTTGGAAAAATATGGCGCTGAGCTGATCCATGGAGATGTAGATCGACCCACCATCTGGATAGGACTTGCATCGTCCGATGAGCAATTGCTGGTTCAGGCCCAAAAGAAAAATATTCTGCCCGACACGAAGCTTGGAGAGGAGGGATATATACTTAGGGTGGAGAAGAAGAACATCTACATTGTTGCCAACGCTCCGGCAGGTGCCTTTTATGGAGTGCAGACACT
>Ga0164315_10000236_pt1 | contig 35838 bp, 58 predicted proteins | sample GuaBasSedimGuay6_FD_113737 | JGI IMG/M metagenome (GOLD analysis project Ga0164315, IMG submission 113737) | Subseafloor sediment microbial communities from Guaymas Basin, Gulf of California, Mexico - Guay6, Core 4569-2, 0-3 cm | ecosystem: Environmental > Aquatic > Marine > Hydrothermal vents... | reverse complement strand
TATTCTACTGATGTTAGTAAAATGACATTAAAAGAATTAAAAGAATATAAGAAATAAAACAACGTAAAGTTTATATAGTAAAAAGCACTTTGGACACGGGTTCGACTCCCGTCACTTCCACCATAAACACTTTATAGTCAACATGATATCAGTATAGATCTGATGTGTGGGTATGCAACTTAGCGGTAAAATACCAATCAAAATCACCATAATGACGTAATGGGTAAAGTGTTTATGATGGGGGTGTCATGGTTTCGACAAGGGTTAAAATAGGTATAAATCGTTCGGCAATGTGAAAGCTGTGATATTAAAGAAGCAAACTTTTAAACTAATCGCAAATGATGAAGTTTATGGTGAAGTAGCGTTAGTAGCGTAATCTTGACCTGATGTTTCCGAAAGGGTGTACATTATAACCAAAACACCCTATTATAAGGTTGTGTCGCATAGTGGCAATTGCAGGAGACTGTAAATCTCCCGATACCGAAAGGATCTACGGTGGTTCGAGTCCACCCACAACCACCAAATTTAGATTAATGTACAAAAAATCAAAATATTATAGGTACATTAATAAGGAACGTAAAGAAATAAGGAACAAAAAGGTTGTACATTATTAACCAAAATGATATAATAATATACAAAGAATAGTTAAGTTTTACCAATATTTTTACCTCTATATGTATCTGTTTGAGCATGGCAATTTGGACATAATAATCTTAAATTTGATAGATCGTTATCATCATTTATTCCACTAATATGATCTAATTCAAGTGGAATTGGTTTATTCATCCATTCAGTGTTTTTGCAAGATGAACAAATTGGTTGAAATATATTTTCTCTTAACAATCTTAATCTCAATTTATGAGAAGTTATGAAACATTTATTTGAAAGGTAGTCAGATAATGGTCGTTGTCTTTTTGGAAATGTTCGTCCTTTATTGCTATGTTGTCCAGTAAAATGTGAGATATCTAAATTGAAATATTTGAGTGCTTTTCTAAGGGTGTCATAATTACCACCATAGGGAGAAACATTCAAAGTTAATAATACTTGTCTCATAGAGACATTATTTTTGACAGCAAAAGTAAGTTGTTCGGATGTGTATTTGTGTAATTTCATGATATATATCCATTTTGGTATAGTGTTATTTCATAAGTATTTATGCTATACTGTTTATAGAATAAAAGCGAACGTGGTGGAATTGGTATGCACATGGGCTTTAAGCGTCCACGCCTTCGGGATTGAGGGTTCGACTCCCTCCGTTCGCACCAAACAATAGGGATGTAATATATAATAACGATCATTCAATTCTAGGAAAGGATGGTTGAAATTATAAACATTGGGTTACACTGTGAGAGGATGATAAATCTCGAAAATTTATTTAATCGTTAAAATAGTGTTATTGATTATTGTATTAGTTTTCGAGAATTGATACAATAATAGAGGTTCGATTCCTTACAACCCTACCAAATTGAAGGGTAGTTTAAAGTGAGTACGAAACGGATGAAATCAGATACAGTCAACATATGATAAGGCTGTTGAGAAAGTAAATCCAAAGTAGTCAAGAATGATGCCAGCGTGGGTATTGATTGAGGTGTAGCGTCCTTGTCCTTCTACCAAACTTGGATAATAGCATAAGAATGAGTAATGCGGTTTTAGCTTAATCGAGATATATTTATCGTAATAATCATGAGTATTATTGTAAATATTGTTAAAACAGATCGGGGGTTCGATTCCTTCTATTCATTTCAAATTAAGGTGTATTATGGAAAACGATCTTTTAAAGATAGACGATGAAGTAATTTTTAATGTAAAGAAGAACAAAATGAGTATTGATTTAAAAGATGGAATGATAGGAAAAGCAATATCTGTTATTTTATCATGTGAAACGTATTTACAATTTTTAGTAGCATATGAATATATAAAACTATTATATATAAATTACAATTTAACTTATGATCAATGGGATTGGTTATATAAGATATATTGTGAACATTATGCTAAAAAAGTAGGAAAGTAAAAAAGTAAAAATATTGGTCATGTTAAAATTGACGGTAAAGGGTGTTGGTATATTCGCCTATGGGTGGAATGGATAAAAACAGTAACCAACTTAAATTAACGGTGTTAGCCTACCAATAATGTAAGTGAAGTGTAAGGGTTAGCACCAAAGTTTGTGGCACTTTGAGATAAGGTTCGAGTCCTTACATTTACACCAAATTTGGGGTTGCTGTCTGGAACAGGCTTGGCATTTGCAATGCTGATGAAAGGGTTCGAGTCCCTTCTACTCCACCAAGTTTTAAATAATGTCAGCAAACTATCATATGCTGATTTGGAGAGATATTAAGTTCGTCTTTGGGAAAAGAAACGGTAATTTGTGGCGTATGATCGTCACCTTGGAAACCAACATTATTTAAATTTAATTAAGGAAATATTATGGATATTGGTATAAGATTTGAAATATGGTTATCAAATTGGGTAGATCTTATTTGTGCGGTAATTACTATTATCACGTTTACTTTTTGGGTTCCAAGTTGGTATTTGAAGATCAGATGTTATTTTGCTAAAAAACGATTTAAAAGGAAAATACAAAATGAGAATTGAAAAATGGTCAATGGTATTAAACGGTATAGATGATCCATATTTAGCACCAGAATTAATAAAATCTTCATTAATGGGTGATGTGTATGATCATCCAACACGTAAAGATGGTAGTGGTATAATCACATCATCAATTGAAGAAATTAAAAACGGGATTGTTTATACCCGATCAGGCTCAGAATATGAACTCGGTGAAGTTCATCCGGCATATTTGGCTGAGTATCCAAATGCTTTAAATATATTAAACGAATAAATTGATGGGGATTGGTATAATTGGTAACACATCACACTTTGAATGTGAAGTCATAGGTTCAAATCCTGTATCCCCTGCCAAATGTTGAGGACTAACATTAAAGTCTGATCTCTGTTTGAGGGTGTCTTGAGAATAAGTAAGAAACCTACTGAAATTTATGTAAATGTCCGATGTTGTATAGCAACGTTAAAAAGTAGAATGAAATTTAAAGTAGGGTCGATATTTGGGGATGTAGCTCAGTTGGATTAGAGCATCCGACTTTTAATCGGATGGCCGTGGGTTCGAGTCCCACCATCCCCACCAAATTTAGTTAATATAAATTAAATGATCTGTTAATCAAGTATGGAAAGTTTAATTGATTGTGTGGCAAGGATTATAATCTTGATATATTATAATCAACGTTAGTTATAAGCGGAGAACTGCGTCAATATATAACATAAGTGTTTAGCGATACTTATATCAATATTAACTATTGTTTATTGGGTAACACAATGGGAGAAAGTCCATTGATATGCCCGATAAACATCTAATTAAATAGGAAAATTATGGAAGATCTTAAACGTGAAAATATATATTTAACAATTAAATATTCTGATGTTGAAAAATATCTTAGTGATAAGGAAAAAGGTGAACTTTCAAGTATTAGTAGTCATATTCATGCATGTAGAATAAATGACAAAAAACAGGGATTGAAAGGTGTTGTTATTGAATCACATTATCCTGAATATGAAAGAGTATTGAATATGATTGAAGAACGTGTAACCAAAACATATAAACCCGAATACAATCATAGAACATGGGCTGAACTTAAAATTGATTGTTATGATGGTGAGAAACAGGACAAGCATAGGAAATATTGGGAAGCTCAAACGGATGGTGATATGCAAAGTGAAGTTCTTGATAATATTGATTTTCCATCCAATTTATATCCTGCTGGAACTAAAATAACAGTTGAAATTCCAAGTTGTCCGGAATGTTATGAAGATTCTGATCTGTGTTCATGTGGTTTTGATTGGCATGGTTGGGTTGAAGATAATTATTCTTAATAAGTTACAGAAGGTTGGCCGAGTGGTTAAGGCAACGGTTTGCTAAATCGTGAACGTTAATAGCGTTCCGTGAGTTCGAGTCTCACACCTTCTACCATACCCCATCTAAGGGAATTTAGCAATGGGATTACGAATCTTGTTTGGATAGTTCAACTCTATCATGGGGTAAGAATAAGAATATGAATTGTTTAAAGTTCGTATTTATAAATATATCTATAATTAAAAGGTATATTTAAAATGAAAATTTGTACTTGCTGTAAAATGATACTAAATTAAAATGTGAAAAATGCTCTGAAAATCATCCAGCAACGTTAGATTTTCATCATCGAGATCCATCAAAAAAAGAAAATGATGTATCAAATTTAGTATCATTTTGCAACAAGGATAAAATTTTAGAAGAAATAAATAAATGTGTTGTTTTGTGTGCCAATTGTCATAGAAAAGAACATTATAATAATTTGTAAGTGTGGTGAAATTGGTAGACACGGCTGGTTCAAAACCAGTTTCCCTGAAAGGGGATTGTGGGTTCGATTCCCTCCATTTACACAAATTTAAGAGGATGTGGAGAAATTGGCAGATTCGGGTGGTTTAGAACCATCTGCCTGTAATGGGCATGAGGGTTCGACCCCCTCCATCCTTACCAAATATATCCCATGATGGGTATATAATATAATGATGTTTAATGTTATAGTATATTAAATAGGAGTTTTAATAATGTCCCATGAATTTACAATTTATCAAGATATTTTAGATGTTAAAGAATATGACAAACAGGGTAAATATATTGATTGTGGTGATATTCCAATAGCACGATATAATGAAAATACTAAGAATTTTGAACATGTTGTTAATAATCGTGGATATGGGTATGCTTCACGCAGAAATTTAAAATTTAGAAAAACTAAACAGGAATTAATCAATGGCTAAGTATATACCGGAGCAACATTTTAAAGGTATTCGAGTAGATGAATATAATCAAGGATGTCCATTAGCATTTATTACACCATATGGTGTAGATGCACCAGCTAAAAAACGTATTGAAACGGTTAAAGATTGGTCAAGTGGTGAGAAATTTACTGAAATTATTGATAATAATCCTTTAACTGGATTTAAAATTTCAAAAGAAGTAAGACGGTGGTCAACATCAAATGTTGTTTGGCGCATTGAAGATCCAAGGGGATTTGAATTAGAAATTTCTTCCGGTAATATGGCTTATTTGATATCAGAATGTGTATTCAATAAAGGTGTTATTGAAGATGAATTGATTTGGTGTAGGGATGGTTCACAAAATTTTTTACTTCCAACAAATTCAGATGAATATTCAGATTATAATTTACTTACACAATGTATTAAGTCTGGATTAAAATTAAAAGATATTAATATTGGTGATATTATACAATTAACTTCCGGTGAATCAGGAAAATATCTTGGTGTTTATAATTTAGTTGGTAAGGATGATAGTTATTATAATAACTTTTTGAACAATAAACGCAGATATATTTTATTAACAAAAGATGGGGATTATGTACTTAAATCAGCATTAAAAGATATTCAGTTAATTGAACATGGTGTTGAAGAAGATAATAAAAATTGGGAAAATGATATAAATATACCCAATACATACATTTCAAAAAAAAAGCAAAATGTAGAAAAAATATTAAACACATACCGGATTGTAGATGATAATTCAAAACTTGATGATGGTGATATTTTTGAATATCAATCAGATTATTATCATTATATGAAACATTCTTATTATGTGTTTAGATGTATTGTTTTAAATGTTTCTAATAATCATTATGAAAATAGCTATGTTGATTATTATCAAAAAACTGGAATGACAGAAAAATTACAACAGGCATTATTTAAAAATAATGTTCAGAAGAAAAAAATATATGTTGTCATTGATGATAAAGAATTTGAATTAAGAATATAATATATCTCTTTTGGGATATAGACAATATTAGCAAATGCTGATATGATAATGTATAATTATAAATACATATAAACTTAACTCAAAGGAAACAAAATGAAAACAGTAAAACAATCAAATCCATTTGTATTAAAAATGGCAAAGAAAATAATGAAAGTTTGGTTAGCAGGAATATTTTTTGTACTTGCATCAACCGCATCAATGGCTGATAATAATGATCCAAATGATACATGTGGATTGCAAGATTTGACACAATATCAGCAATATTACATGGATGGTCAAGGATATATTCAACAATTTCCACAAGAAGTTCCGGTACAACGTTATGAACCGTGGACATATCTTGATGAAAATGGTTATGATTATACAATATTAATCAAACTTAAATAACGTTAAATAAGAATGGGATCAAATGCCTAGCCTACTCAATGGGGTAGTGATGCACAAACTTAGACTTGAATTAACAAGTATCGCTGTAAAGACGTTTGCAGAATGATCCACCAAATTAGGAATGAAATGATAGATTATCACAATCCGGATTCATGCAATAAATGTAAAGGATATAACGAATTTACAAAGGAAGTCTATATTAATGGATTTATTGGTGAAGCTAAAACAAAATGTTCTGTATGTGGATTTGAAGATTATTGGGCTTATGGATTTTTTGAAAGTGGTAGTGAAATGAAAAGTAATTGTGAAACATATAATTTTAAATAATAATTAAGGTAAATATATAATGTTAGAACTTTTAGAAAAAAATAAACCAGTTAGAATTCCAGCCGTAAAACAAGGAAATATTATTTCTTTTGTTTATGAGGGTGCTACACACAATGGATTATTTTACAAAGAAACTAGTGAAGGATGTTTACAATTAGTTTCATTAAATCATGAATGTGGTGTGTGGTCAAATATTGATGTTTGGTGGCATACTGAAAAAAATCTATTTGAAGATATTGAAGTTCTTGGTGCAGGAACAGTTTTAGTTGTAACTTAAAAATGGTTTATGATACTTTTGATGCTTGGCAAATATATCAGGCATGTAAATTGCATTATAATACCACATATGATATGGCTAAATACGGATACAATATTAAAGCTACAAGTTGGGGAAATTTCCAAAAGGTTAGTAATAAAAGAATTTTTACCACTTTGGCAAAACGGTATAAAGATCAGTATCCGGATTATATAAAATTTTCATTATATGGTCATGATGTAAATTGGGTTGGCGATCTTCAAGATGATGATATTGTTGATGAATTTTGGGAACATCAAAAGTATATCCAAAATTCATCATATTACTTTGATAAAGACATGGATGGTATTTTTCAAGTAATATATAATAATCAAATTGAGTTCAAGGATGTCTTTATCAACACGGATGTTGAAGCGTTGCCAATTATTGAAAGATTATATATTCAAAAGTTAATTTCTATTGAAACATTATTAATACTACATAGATTAATTAAATGGATGGATAAAGTTGAATGTGATAATCCAATATGGGAATCATCGAAACAAAGGAAATTAAAATTAAATCCATTTATAAGCATTGAACATAATGGAAAAGTTAAAGACATATTTTTTAAATATATAAAAAGGTAATTATTATGAGTTATGAATATCAAGGTGTTCCAATAAACATTATAAATTTTTATGGTGGTTGTGATGCAAAAATATCTGGCCCACCAGAAGATTGTTATCCTGCCGAGGATGCCGAAATTGAATGGAAATGGGATACAGGTGATGATGCTATTAATAAATTATTAAATAATTTAATAGCTGATAATGGTAAATATTATGCAATTATTGATCAAAATTTATTTGATCAAGTAATTGAAAATGCTCAGGATGAAAAAGATGAACGAGCAATATCAGAGTATGAAGATCGAAAGTATGAACAATTATGAGTAAATGGATATTAATAAGTACATCAACATATTATTTACATTCTAAGATTCCAAAGAATTTAACGGTTGATTGGAATACAGTAATTGTAAAAGATTTTCAGAAAAATGAAAGGATTATACCCATATAATTCAATAGGAAAAAATATGGGTAAAATTAAATTAACAATTAAAAATATCAAACGATAATGTATTGATATAAACTAGAAGGAAAGGAAAAGAAAATGAAAACACATGTTAATGTTGGTACTATTGGTCACGTTGATCACGGAAAAACTACACTTACTTCTGCTATTAGCAAATTTTCATCTGCTAAATTTGGTGGAGAAGCATTAGATTTTGATAAGATTGATAATGCTAAAGAAGAAAAAGAACGTGGTATCACAATTAATACTTCACATATTGAATACGAAAGTGAAACCCGTCATTATGCACACATTGATTGCCCAGGACACGCTGATTATGTTAAGAATATGATCACGGGTACTGCTCAAATGGATGGTGCTATTTTGTTAGTATCTGGTACTGATGGAGCACAAAAACAAACAATTGAACACATTCTATTAGCAAAACAAGTTAATGTTGGTAATATTGTTGTATTCGTTAATAAAATGGATATGTTGGATGATGATGAACGTGCTGAAATGGGTGAACTTGTTCAAATGGAAATTGAAGAACAGTTAGAATCACAAGGTTATGAAAATGTAACATTTGTATTCGGTTCTGCATTAAAAGCTATGGAAGCAATGGATCGTGGTGAAATTGACAGTAAAGATGTTAAATGTATCGCTGAATTAATGGATGCATTAGATACTGCTATTCCTGATCCGGTTCGTGATTTTGATTCACCTTTCATGATGCCTATTGAAGATGTGTTTTCGATTGAAGGTCGTGGTACTGTTGTAACTGGTAAAGTTGAACGTGGTGTATTAAAAGTTGGTGATAAGGTTGAACTAATTGGATTAAAGTCTGATGATCGTGAAATCGTTGTTACAGGTACACAAGCGTTCCGTAAAGATGTTCCGGAAGCAAGAGCAGGAATGAATGTTGGTATTTTACTACGTGGAATAAAACGTAATGAAGTTGAACGTGGACAAGTTATGGCTATTCCAAATTCAATTAAATCTTACACTAAGGGTAAAGCACACATCTTCATTTTATCAAAAGATGAAGGTGGTAGACATACTCCATTAGTATCTGGTTATCAACCTCAATTTTTCTTCGGTACTACTGATGTTACAGGTAAAATCGAAATTTTAAATGATGTTGGTTCTGCAAATCCTGGAGATCAATGTGATATTTCTTTTGAATTATTCAAAGCAATTGGAATGGAAGTTGGTGTACGTTTTGCTATTCGTGAAGGTGGTAAGACTGTTGGAGCAGGAATTGTTTCAGAAATAAGTGAATAAATAGCTTGACACACATTATAATATAATGTTATAATGTGTGTTAAGATGTTAAAAAATGGATTGACTCAATAACAACGGATTGTCATTTCAGTGTACTAAAAATCAAACAACTAATCATGGGAGGTGCAAAGGATGAATTTTATCCGTGATATTACAGTTGTATAAATAGTAGTGTATCTTAAAAATACTAAACTAAACTAAAAAAAAACTAAAAATATTAAATAAACTAAAAAGGAATTTAAAAACAATGGCTAACTTTAAAAGCATATTGAAGCGTAAAAAAGGTAATACGGACGCTCTAAAAAAACGTATAGAATCTCAGAAAAAATCCAAATATGATGATGATCGTAAATGGCAATATGAACTTGATAAGAAAGGAATGGCAAGTGCTGTTTTAAGATTCTTACCAGCAAGTTCAAAAGACATTGATTATGAAATCGCAAAAGATGAAAATCTTGATCAAGATGAAATCCCCTTCTGGACTTCCAAATTTGAACACCAATTTAAACAAAATGGTAAATGGTTTAATTCCGTTTGTCCAACTACTTTTGGTGATGAATGTCCTGTATGTACTTATAATTCAGATGCCATTGCGGATACTGGATTAGAATTTACAGAACTTCCTGATAGTTCAGCGGTTAAGCAAGGCGTTCGTAATCGTTCAAGAAAGTTGAAATACTTTGCCAATGTTTTAATCGTAAAAGATCCTAAAAATCCTCACAATGAAGGTAAAGTTTTTGTACTTGAATACCCTAAAACTATTCAAGGTTATATTGAAGCTAAACTATTCCCTGAATTTGATGATGATGAATCAAGTGATGTTTCAGACTTATTCACTGGTTGTAATTTTAAACTAAAAGTTTACAAAAATAAAGCCAAAGAAGTTAAGTATGATCGTTGTGAATGGGATGTACCAAGTGCTATTTCAGAAGATGAAGCTGAACTTGAAAAAATTTGGTCAAGTGAATTTTGTTTAAATGATTTCACTGGTGATAGTGTTAAGCCTGATCCTGCTGAAATGGAAAAACAATTAAATCGTGTTTTAGGTCAAGGTAAAGCTGATAAAGCTGTTAAGGAAGCAAAGAAAGATCAAGAAAAAGAAGATCTTCCTGCTACGCCTGATGCTGAACCTGCTCCCGATGGTGATTCCGATGATGATGATTTTATGAATTCATTACTTGAATAATCAGTAAACCAACAAGAAACCCCATAATAAGTATATTATTGTGGGGTTTCTTTATTTTAAAAAAGACTAAATATATCATGTATAAGAATTATAGTAAATGTAGAATAACAAAAATGCGACCTTGGAAAGATGGTGAAGATATGAGTAAAATTTATATATCGACCTCAATAATTCCGGAAAAAGGTGGCATGATTACTAACCATGACGGTAAAGATCGAGAATATGTAACACCAGAATATTTTAAAGAATTTTATATGGAGGTTTAATATTATGGCAAAAATCCAAACTGTTGATCTAGATGTGTGGTATAGAATACATCAAGCATTAATAGAATCAAAACAAAATTCCATTGAACTAATGAATGATCATATTAGTGATTATGGTATGGAAAGTAAAAAAAATAAATTTATTGCAGATATGTACGAAAAAGAAATTAGAGAATTATCTGCTTTATTAAGATATACATCTGAACATAATGGTGTACCATTTTAATCAAAAGGAAAATCAATGAATGAACATACAGAACTATATTGGTACAATTATTGTTTTCGTGAAGGTGATGCAATAAAAACAACATATATGGGTTATGAAGTAAAAGATAAAATAACAAAAAAATTAATTCAAGAGGCAAAAGAATATGCTAATTGTTTTGCTTGTGATAATACAGCATTAATAAGTATTTCGTATTTAGGATATATGAGTACAAAATATTTTACGGAACAAATATAATGAATGATAATGATAAATTTGTAGATATGACGTGTGGTTGTGGTAGGGATGGTGTTTATGATATGGGTAATGGAAAATATTCATGTAATAAATATATACGTTGTCCAACATATGATGAATTAGAAAATCAATTGAAAGAATGTAGATCTGATTTGAGAATATGTAAAAGTAAATTAAATACACTTGCAGAAGCAAGGAATATTATTAATGAATTGGTTTAAATTTATAATTGGTGCATTAACAGAACCACCAATATTATTTAAATATACCGATGGTACTTATTGGATTGAATGTTCAGAAAAAGAATACCAAAAATACAATGATCGAGAAAATATAATTTTATATAATATGGTGTATCAAAATTCAATTGGTATATGGAAAAAATCTCCAAATCGTGTATTGTTTGCAGGCAGTAATAGATTTAATGATGCTAAAAAATACTTAAAATTGGAAAATTGGGAACCATACCCATAATGGGATATATATCTTTATTATTAATTGTGGGATAATATATTTTTCTACTTTGGAGATATAATTATGACTAAACAAGCTAAAAGACTTTTAGCTATTCATATTTTGGCTAATAATTGGCGTATTCGTAAACGTTTACCGAGACTTACCAAACTTGGAATCAAATTGGGTTTTTTTGACGAACGTAATATTAATTACAGGGATATGTAATGAAAAAATTAATTATTATATTATTAATCATATCAAGTAATTCATTTGGTATGAGTTCGGATGATTTAAGATATGTGGTTAGATGTGTGAATGGTTATGAATATTTATTCTCTTGGGGTGATGATTCTTTTGTTGCATCCGGACCAAAAACAATTGCAGTTGTTCAAATGTTTAAAGATAATGGTGTAAACTTACCACCACAACCAATATCATGTAAAGGTAATAAAAGATGAATGATGAAGAAGTTTTTTATAATAAAGAAGTTCTTTTTGTGGAAAATATGGGATCATTAACTATTGAAGTCGATGGTGATGGTGAAATAGATTTTGATGTTGAAGTTGATTATGGTTATAGTGGTGGTTCGACTGTCGTTACCCATACATTAACCATTGCAGATCTTGAAAATATCATTGAACATGCCAAACATCAAAAAAATGTTTGGCAAGACTATGTGAACAGTAATCGTTAAACCATACCACCGGAAATATAGCGATCAGTAATCCTTTGATTAGATGATTCTGTATTTCTGGCTGATGATGGAATAGGATTTCCAACCTGAGATTTTCCACCATTAGTTGTATTATTGGCAACTTGACTAACAATTATTGGTTGTTTTGAAGTTTCCTTAGTTTTTTGATCAATTTCATTTTTAGTTGAATCAATTTGTGCAGTTAATTCTGTACTTTGTGGTTGTGTTGGAATTAAACCTTCTGTTGAACCAACTCCACTAATTCCAGCAAGTGCCAAAGCATCCCCTTCCTCATTTGAATATCTATTTAATACATTATTTTTAGTATTTTGATTCATATTCAACTTAGATACATAATTACTTCGAGCACCATATAACGCTGATATACGTTGTTCAGAGGTAGCATCTTCCGGTAATCCTTTCAATGATTCAGCAATAATTTTATCATTTCCACGTTTACTATGTTGAACAGATTGTGACCAAAGAGCATTAGCAAGACCCGAATCAATCTCACCTTTCATACCACTTTGTTTTTTATATTCTGTCAATACAGGATCGTAATGAGTTTTTTTAATGAAATCATGTTGATCCATTTTGAATTTTTCAGGTTCTTCTTTTGCTAATTTTTTCCAATTTGCTTTGAATTCTTCGGAATTTATATCCCCACTTAATTGATCTTTAAATTCTGATTGTTCAAGATACTTTTGTAAAGTTCCAGTTTTTGATGCCAATTGATAACTACCATAAGATACACCACCTGGATCTCCCCTTCCACTTGATATAGTTCCTACTCCCCTTCCACCAGTTTCATATTTTTCTGATACACTCCCCAATGATGAATTATTTCTATTATTCTTTTTAGTTTTTTCTCGTTTCCCAATAGCTTTCGATCTATCATCAGATTCTTTATTTTTTTCCATCATAACCATTTCAAGTTTTTCTTTATCCTCTTTACTCCAATCATCATGATTATATAATAAATCCAATTCAAATTTAGATAAAGCTCTTAATTTATCGACATCCTTGATTTTACTATTTCCGAGCCAATTAAAATCGACTGCTCCCGTATCTTCAATTTTATCTTTTAATGTACCCATACCATCATAAGACATTTCATCAATTCTAAGATCCTTATGTTTTTTCTGTTCATCTTCACTTAAATCTTCCGGTTTTGTTGAACCGTTAAAAACGTTATATATATTATTTCCCACTGTATCCCCCGTAACTTCTTCAATTGCCATGTTTATACCTTCCCCGATTAAATATCCAACTGCACCAGCACCAGCAACAGCAAGACCCGCACCCATCATACCCATACCCATTTTACCACCCATCATACCGCCACGTTTTCCACCATTTTGTTTTTGGAATTTTAGTGATTGTTTGGTATGTTTTTCAATCAAGTTTACTTTCTTATAAGTATTACTTAATATTTTAATATTTTTCTTTTGCCATGTTGCTGTTTGTTGATAATAATTTTTTTCCGCTTTTAATGCAGATTTTTGATGTTGCTGAGTTTGAATTTGTTCAGCAACATTTTCTTTTGGTTGATCAACTCCAGTATTATCTTCATCTTTCTTAATGACATTTTGATCTTGTAAAGCACTTTCTTTACTACCAAATTGATCTTTTTGTAATTTTTGTAATTCATCGTGATCTTTTTCTTGTTGCTTTAATTGTTCAGCTTTTTCATCTTCATTATATTGAGCCATTTGCTCTCTATGTGTTTGAGCTTCGAGCATTTTAGCAGTTTCTTTTTTCTGTTCTTTATTTCTTTTATACCAATTTCCAGCCATTTTAATTGCAACTGATGCTAATGGATTATTATCAACTAAACCAAATGCCAATGATTGTATATCAACATACTTATCAAGTGCATCATCCATAGCATCTTTACTGCGTTTTGTCCAACTACTTTGTGCTTTAACTTCCTGATCTAAGAATGATTGTGATTTCAATAATTGTGCTTTAATAAATTCAGATTCTTTTAATTGTGATTTATCAACAGAAGCAAGTAAATTTTTCATTCTTGCTTGTTGTGTTTTTAATTGTCTACGGTTCATGTTTTTAACATTACCGATTAAATCACCAATTTCATCTTTATAGAATTTAGTTATTTCATCATTTTCAAAATTATTTACACTAACGGTATCTTGAATACCTTTACCACCTTTGATATTTTCCTTATTTTCCTCTTGAAGTGTTTCACGCAATTTTTCCTGTATTGCTTTTTCAAAATCTGCCATACGGAAACTAGTATCTAATTCATTATGTTGCAATTTATAAGCAGACGTTATATCTCTTATAGATGCTTGTTGATCTTCTGAACCAAATCTAATTGTCATTGGGTACTTCTCTCTCTATTAAGTTTTTCTAGCAATAATGCTAAATATATTTCTTTTTCATACGGGATCATATTCTCAAAGAGATTGATATCGTATTTAAATGAATCCATTAAGGTGAAATTTGTTCGATACATTTGAAATAGCTCACCCGTACCGAACATTATCCTAAAAAATCATCCAACCCTCTTAGGGTAATTTTTTCTTTATGTCTGCAATCAGGACATTTTAATTCAATAACATGTTCTAATATTGGCATAGTATTAATAAAATCTTCAATCTGATCATAATCAGTTGAATATAAATTTTCAACAAAATCATCTAAATCTTCATCCGTAAATTCTTTTCTTGACCATACACGATTTTCATCAAATACAGATTTTACACAACTATTTCTCAATTTCATTGTACGTTCAACTGAATCTTTGTCGGTAGATATATGTTTGTATGTTCCATATGGTATATCTTGTAATTCCATACCAATTCCACCATCAAATAAAAGTTGGCTTTTATGATCATTAAATGTCTTAACATTAATATCATTGATACTAATTGCTAATTTTATTTTACCACCACATACACTTGGTTCATCATTATCATCTTGGACAGTATTATTGCAAGTATAAGACATTTTAATTTCTTCACCAACCGATTTTGATCTTAAATGAAGCATTAAAAATTCAACATCTGGTACTGATAAATTATCAATATCAACTTCACCGAAAGTACAATCAGACATAATTTCATCCAATGCTAAAACTACTTGGTTTTTATCTCCAATTTCCATTGCTTGTAATAACATTTTTTGTTCACGTATTAAAAATGGTCTTGCTTTAATTTCCATTTTTGATACAGGTAATGTTAGTGTAAATTTTGGTACTTTAATTGTTGGTAATGCCATTATATTTTTCCTTTTATTGTCATATTATTTATGCTAATGTTAATGTTTCCCAATACCAATAGGTAAAGGTAACTGATTGTATCATTGTTTCGTTTGTCATAGAATACCCCATACCCACTTCACCAATAGATAAAGGCCATGCTTCCCATAATCTAATTTTATAGTCAGGTTTGCCCGTTTCGTGGTTTAAATGGGAAATTATAATACTACCACTAAAATCATCATGGAAATGAATCATATCGGTATCAGGTTCAATTACTTGTTTCTGCCATGCTTCAAACCATTTACGTTCCGGAAAACCAATTTGGCTTATGAAACTGAATGTAATTGGCTGAAATTCGTTTTCTAGGGGCAGTTTTGGTGAATAGTAATGATTATTTGTGTATGATTTAATATTTCTTCCAGGCAACTGAGCAACATTACACATTATTGAAATACTTGGATCATCCCGTTTACCATTTGCAGGATTACTAAATTCAACGGTATATCTATTTGGGGAAGCTAAACCTTCTTTTACATTACTGATAAATCTATCAACACCCATTTGAGAACTTGACATTTAAACCTTACTCCTACTATCAGCCCAAACTGTACGTTTGTTTTCTTTCTGAAATTGTTCTACTGGTAACATTACTGCATTTTCCCATTCTTCGGATCTAATATGAGCAAAATTACTCCTAACATGACTAAATAAATAACGTTTTATTGTTGGTTTAACAAGATTTGATTTTGAAAACCCTTTAAGATAATCGTATGATATTTTAAAATAATCATCTGGTCTACCATTATGAGCAGTATGTGTTTTAATTGATAGCAAAGCATCTAATAAAGTTGCTCTTAATATTGGGGGCAAGTAATGAAAGTTTATACCTAACATACCACCCTTTTTATAATTGATAGGAATAACACACGGAAACGTATCATAATATGGTAGTGTCTTTGCATGTTTTGGAGCATAGGTATAGAAATACAACATACCTATCAATGGATATCCTGTTTTAGATATTGCTTTTCTAAATTCAATATCCTGTCCTTTTAAATTACTTGGAACCCAATTTTTAGGATCTTTTGATTTAGTATCAGCATCTTTGCCACCACCACCTAAATTCTTTTTCAACCAATTAATTGATTTTTTGGATGCCTTTTTTAGTTCAGAAGCAGTCATGTTTTTGAACTTATTTGTTAATTTTTTTAAATTTTTTATAAATGCCATTAATTGTATATCTCATTTTCCGTCATTAATCGAAAGTTATATCCTTGTTTTTTACACCACATTTCTGCTGAATTCCATTTATCTTGATTTTTTCTATATGTTAAACATTCAGTGATATAACGTCTTTTTGAATTTTTACCACCACCCTTTTTAGGTGGTTGTGTTTGTTTGAATGGTTTAATTTCGACCATATCAACTACAATATTACCATCTTTGTTTTTGTATTTCACAATTAAATCCGGAAAATATCTGCGAGTTTTATTATCAATCGTACTAAAATATGGAATTGGTAATATCTCACTACCCCATTTTAATACATTTGGGTTTATATCTAATCGTAAAAAAACTTTCTTTTCCCATCCGGAACGATAAATAACATTTTTCACATCCCCCACATATTTATCTTTATTCTTTACTACATATTTCCCTTGATGAAACTTTCCCATATTAATTAAACCTAAATAGTATTAAACATATTTATAAGGAAAGATTTATGAGTTTATTAATGTATCCACACGATATAATGAAATATTTAACGTGGGGTGCTACAGCAATCATTTTTCAATTTTATGATAGAAAAAATTCAAAAACATCAACTCCATTTAAAAATGAATTTGGTGATGGTATTTATATGCCTGTACCAAAAGATTTAAATAACCCAATGAATATATCATGGGAGCAAGCATCAATGGGCGGTATAGGTGCTGAAATGGCAGGTGCAACTACTGATGGTGTTTCAATTCAAAGTATTTTTGAAAAAGCTGGAATGAATTTAGCATCAATGGCACACGTTGATCAAGGTAAAGCAGAAGCAGTAAGGGGTCAACTTACTAGGGAAATTGCTAACCCATATATGGTAATGAATTTCAAATCTATTGGATTTAGACAATTTGCAATGGAATTTAGATTCACACCACATAATGTTGAAGAATGTAAAACAATTGATAATATTGTAAAATTATTTCGAGCAGTTGCTTTACCATTTCAAAACAGCAAAAATAGTCCAAGAATCGGATATCCTGGGGAAATGGAAATCAGTTATTTAAATCTTAAAGGTGGAATGGATTGGATGCCAAAATTCAAACGTTCTGTTATTACAGATGTTCAAGTCAGTTATAGTGGTCAGGGTCATTTTGCTACATTAGAGAATGGATTTCCTGCTGAAACTGTATTAAATATTAAATTTACTGAAAATGAATTGGTTTTTCGTGGCGATATTAAAACAGGTGTAAGTTTCTAATGGCATATTTTAAATATTTTGAAAACGTAAAATATAATGGTGTTGATACTGTTAATATAATGAATTCTGTATTAGCAAGATATAAACCATTCAAAGGATCATCATTATATTATTACTACACTTTATTGGATGGTGAAAAAGCAGAAGATGTGTCATATAAGGTATATGGTTATTCTAAATTTACTTGGATTCTTTTTGCTATTAATAATATTGTAGATCCGTATCATGATTGGATGTTAGGATCACAAGAATTAGAATCATTTATGGAAAGTAAATATGGGGATCAATTATATGGTGTTCATCATTTTATTAATGTCGATAATGGTGGAAAAAGAGAAGATGGATATAATTCTGATAAATGGCAAGCTAGGATAGATGCTGATGAAGAATTACCATTATACATACAACCCATTTCAAATCGTGATTATGAAATAACTTTAAATGATGAAAAACGTAATATAAAAGTTATTTCAGATGTATATATTGATAAAATTCAATTAGAATTTGAAAATTTAATGAACGTTGAGAGAGTGCAGTAATGTCAGTATTTAGAAATCATGTTAAGCCATTTGATTTTCATAGTTATACAGTTAGTATAGATGGTTCAGATGTATCAAATTTAATTAGTGCATTTGATGTTTTTCAAGATATATTTTCTCCAACATGGACTGCCAACCTTGTAATAATAGATAGTATTAACATTCAAATAAATCAAAATGTTAATGTTGGTAGTAAAGTTAATATTAAAATTGAAACTGATGGTGGAAAACCCTGTGATGGTATTCAGGGAAAAACGTTTAATTTTATTATACATTCCATATCAGATAAAATATTATTTAAAAAAGAAACATATGGATATAATATTAAACTTGTAAATGAAGCACAAATTACAGATTTTAAAAAACGTGTATCAAAATCATTTAAAAAGAAAAAAGCTGAACAAATAGTAAAAAATGTTATTGAAGAAGAAATGAAGGGGTCAGTTGAAACGGATTCAACAGAAGGTAAATATGATATAATTATTCCAAATTTATCACCAATATCAACTGTTAATTTTGTATCTAAATTTGCTAAAAAACAAAACAAAGAAGCAGACTTTATCTTTTTCCAGACAGATGAAAACAAATATAAATATAAATCTTTTGATAGTATGTATACTGATGGTATTGGTGGGGACTTTAAGTTAATTCATAAAGAAGCTAATTATAATGAAAGTATTGGTAAAGAAAATGAAGATTCATTTCAAAAAATACAAAAATATGCATTTGTATCACAATTAGATGGATTGAGAAATCTTGCCAGTGGATTTTTTGGTAGTAAAACAATTGCTCATGATATTATCAATAAAAAAATTGTTGAAGAAGAATATAAATATGGTCAATTTAGTCCTTCCGATAAATCAAGTAAACCATATAAGGGATCGGTATTTAATGATACCGGAAATTCTGCAATATCATATATGACACTTCATGAAGATATGACTTCATCCAAATCATTTCATGATGATTATAAAAATTGGGAAGGGTCAAGACGTTCAAGTATACTTAAACTTGATACCAATAGATTAATTGTTGAAATTCCTGGAGGTGTGTGTTGGTGGCAAACATTAGGTAAAATGATACAAGTTGAATTACCTGCACAAGAAAGCGATAATGATTTAGATAAATATTACACGGGTCAATATGTTGTAATGGCTATAAAACATTCCATTACAGGTAATGAATATTCTATTACAATGGAACTTGGTAAGAAACGTTTAAATCAATCTATATAATTTAAAGAAATTAGGATATAAATAAAAATATGGATATTAATAAACAGACAGCATTTTCATTTAGTATGGGTACATTTACTTGGTTTACAGGTGTTGTGGAAGATCGAATTGATCCAAAAAAATTAGGACGTTTAAAAGTTCGTTGTTTTGGATTTCATACAGAAAATACAACAGATATACCATCTGAGGATTTATTTTGGATGAATGTAATGATGCCAGCAAATAGTTCATCTATGAATGGTATTGGACAATCACCAACGGGAATAGTTGAAGGGACTTGGGTTGTAGGATTTTTCCGTGATGGTGAATATAAACAAGATGGTATCATCATGGGGACAATTGGTGGTATTCCGGAACAAATAGCTCAAAAAAATAAAGGATTTAATGATCCAAATGGTGAATATCCTAAACAAGATTTTATTAATGAACCCGATACTAATAGATTAGCAAGAGGTGAAAAAATATCTGAAACTATTGTTCAAGATAAAAAAGATAATAGACAATCTGATGTTCAAACAGCTTTAGATAGAGGGACATGGCGTGAACCACCCGTTCCTGATAGTAGAAAATATCCATATAATCATGTAAAGGAAACAGAATCCGGACATGTTGAAGAATTTGATGATACAGAAGGACATGAACGTTATCATAGATATCATAAAGCAGGCACGTTTGTTGAAGTTCATGCTGATGGTACGGAAGTAAGACACATTAAAAATGATAAATATGAAGTTATTTTTGGTGATGATAATATACATGTTAAAGGTGAATGTAATATCACAATTGAAGGTAATGCTAACATTCTAGTTAATGGTGATTCAAATATAGAAACAAAAGGTGATCATAATGAAAAAATTGGAGGGGATATGAGTATAAGCGTTGGTGGTGTTTATAATATGAGAGCAGGAAACCATTGTTTCATCAAGGCTCCAAGAATAGATTTAAATGGTGGATCTCCAGGGATGAATTTCTAATGTCAATTAATACACTATATACTATAGCAGATTATTCTATACAATCAAATATGGTTGAAGATAGCATTTTATTTAAATATAATTCACCAAGTTTGAACTTTGCTACTGGTGCTCCATCATATATAATGAAGGATTTATCAAGACAATTTAATGAGGGTTTTTCATTTTGGTTTTATACATCAAATGTTACAACATTTACAATTAAAATTTTATTGGGGTGTGATGATTTGGGTAATGGTTATGCTATTGAACTATCACAATACAACATCAAATTGATTACTATATCAACATTTGTAGAAAGTGCAGTTATTTTAGATCAATATATATATCCTTGGTTATTAAATTCACATTGGCATAATATGAAATTATTAATTTCTAATGGTAAAATTGAATTTTTTATTAATGATGGATCGATTTTACAATACAATGAATTTGTGAAAGTTGGGGATCATTTCGGTTATCATAATAATAATTCACCCGTAACCATGTATATCTCAGATACAATTTGGTACGATGATCAAATTGTGTGGGGTAATGTGAATGTGAATGGAGCAAACAATCAAGATGGTTTTGTATTATTATATAAACAAATTGATTTAATATTACATCAAAGCACAATAACAGATATTAATGGAAATTGGATGATGTTAATGGAAGAAGATCCAGTTGAACAAAATAAACACGTTTTGGTCGGTGGTATCACATCTGATGATAATCTACAACCAAAAGGGATCAGTTCTGTTACATTATAAATAATGATATAATAACTATTTGGACTTTTATAAATGAATTTAAAATCAGTAATCAGCTTGTTAAATCCTATCTCATTTTGGAGAATGGATAAATATGGTGGTGATAATATATATGATGATTATGGTAATAACACACTAATCAATCACAATGCTATTCTTGGTGAAGATGGATCAACCAATTCAAATCTTGGGGATAAATCCATTAATTTGCGTGGTGGTTATCTTGATCATACCGATACAGGATTTCTTAATGATTTAGTTTCTAATCAATTATTGCACATATCATTTAATTTCAAATGTCCAGAACAAATTGTTGGTATCAAACCAATTGTATCTAAATGGTTTCCAGAAAATCAATGGTTCTTAGGATTTGAAAATGGTATTTTAGTTGGTAAAATTCAAACAGATTTTGGATTAGTTGAAGTTCAAATTGATAATGAATATGTGTTATATAATAATCGTTGGAATCATTGTTCATTTATGATATATGATGATGAAATTAGAATTGATGTAAATGGTGATTCACAATATATTTCCGGTGTAACCGTTAAAAATATTACTAATGTTCCTGTAATTGGTATCAATTCACCATTCTTAATAGGTGGTAAAGATTCATATACCATGACACAAGATTTTTATATTAATGATTTAGCTATTACTCAAAAATCAACAAAAACATTAAATTTTGATATTAAACCATTATATGTTTTAACCCGTGATGTTGAAGAAAGATTTTTAGATTTAGCACCAGATTATTATTTTAATGTTGCTGAATCTTTTGAACGCAATGAAGGTAGCACTATTAGAAATAAAGGTACACTTGGAAATCAAATTTATGGTTATTTGGCTGGTGCTGATCTTGAAAATTTTTCACTTGTCGAAGATGTACATGAAAGTGGCGAAAAAAAGGTATTGTTTCCTGAAAATGGTCGGTTTGTTATATCTGATATATTAGAATTAAATCTTATTGGGGATGAATCAACCAATGTAATATTTGATTACAATATGCCACAATTATCAAGTAGCTATAGATCAGATGTAAATTGGTATCCATTTAAATTCAGTAATCATGATCCTCTTGATTCATGGAGATTTAGGCGTAGACATTATTTCGATGTATATTCTTCTATAGATTGGAAGTTCAGAATATATACATATACAAATAATGAAGTTGGTACAAGTTTACAAACTAGTTATATTGAATATAATGCATATAATCCTGCTGAATTGTCTACTTTTTATAACCAAAATGGTATTTTTTGGGAAAAATGTGGAAGAACCGGATTACAACAGTATAAACTTAAACAAAACACAACGGAAGAAACATTTAGACATACAATAAATTATGCTGTAATGTCAGCGTCATATACACCACCAATTGATCAAACATTTTCACAAAATTATTTTTTTAGTGTTCTTACGATGCCAAAAAGTACCGCAATGAGTTTGGGTAAAATTGCATTAATTAAACGCAAATTATCTTCCTATGAAGTTGCTCAATTAAAAGCACCAGAATCACATATCTTATATAGTTTATTACAAAATTATGGAGTTTTATATGGATGGTTAAGTTGTGTAATTAATGAAAATGATATGAGAAGATTATACAATCATGATGCTATGCGTTTTGATTATTATGCTAGTAATATGGAATTTTTCAAACACAATGATCCAAATACAAATAGATTAAATAAATGGAATACAACATATCGTGGTCAGGTTGGTACAAGTGCATCTTTACAATCATACCGTAGTACAATGTTAGATACAAGAAATTTTATATGGAATTTCTTTGCAGAATCAATAACAACAGATGCACCATATATTTTAATGTCATATAGATATTATACTGGATCACAAGATAGATATTTATCATTTTTCGCTAATTCATTAAATGGGGAATATTCTCCTGGAAATGTTGAAGTACGATTTGAAAATACATTTAATGGTTCATTTTCAACAACTACACCTAAATTAAATTTAGGTGGATATCATATGATCACATTAACACGTAATGAAGATTATTATGAATTGTATATTGATGGTATATTGGAATCATATTATTCAACTGGTTATACACATAAAATTGATGGTACTACATCTGAATTTGCAGTTAATTTTGAAGATACTCATTATATAAATGATATTTGTATAATGAGTGGATTCGCTGATGGTACGGGTCTTGATCCGGATCAATTTAAACCAATGATTGAATTTATGTTTCAGGGTTATCATCATAAAATAACAGGCACATCATATTTACAGGGTGTACCAATACAAAGCAATCTTCACACAATTGAATCGGATTCGTTGGCAAAAATTCAAACAAACTTAACTGATACAAGTGGTAATTTTTCATTTAATCTACCCAAATCTGCCAATTCAACTGGAAAATATTTATTATCATTACCTATTGATGAAAATGCTACATCAAATGTTGTGGTTCATGGTCCGTATCAAACATCTGTTACCTATGATCAAATCTCAGAAGAACCGTTAGTTGGTGAAGAAGTTTATGATATGACGTTAGATTTTGAACCATTAATATTTTATCCAACGAATGAAACAGTATTACCTATTTTGGATAATTCTGGTAATAGTCATGATGCTACTGGATTTGTTGGTTCAGATTATATACTTGATGAACTTGCTTTTGAAGATCAATCATCATCTATAAATTTACATTCAAATACAACATATTTGGTAATTCCTTCAACCGGATTACTTACCGATATTTCAACCGGATTAACTGTAAATCTTTGGGTTAAGAAAAACATATCACAAGTTAATACACCATTATTCCATTTTGGTTCAACTGGTGGAAATCCAAATGATGTAATTACAGTATTCCAATTTGAAACTGATAACACATGGAGATTTGAAGTTGGTGATAGTGTTCTAAGAACGGTAACTGGTGGTTTAACAGTTGGTTCATGGACAATGATCACATTAAGAATTAATCCTGATAACACATATGACTTTTTCATTGGTGGTAAAGTATTCAGCCATGATGTTTGTGGTGCTTCTGCTGTTGTTGATCGTGTTGATAGTAGAATAGGATATGCATATAATGGTGCAAATGTTTATAACGATGATGCTAATATATCACATTTTTCTATATTTGAATATTCTGTTCCAAATGAAGAACTTGAAAAAATGGCTAACAAAGGTAAGGGTCATAATTCAAATACATTAAAATCTGCTATTATGTATGATGATCCAATGGCATATTATACACTTGATTTAAGAAAACAGTTAATTGAAGAAATTTCAAATTATGATTTAACTGTTAATGGTTCTGTTGATTATAATAAAAACTCTGCTATTATCAATAGGGATGTTGTCGGTAATAACTATATGTTTAATACTGAATATAAACTATTGCCTGTTGATAATGGTGGTTCTGTTGAATTTGGGTTTAAAACTACCGGAAATCATACACAATCAGTATTACTTTCCGAGTGGAATGATACTATTGGTGAAGGTTCTTATAAATTCCAACTTGAAGCAGGGAACATATTAAAGTGTTATGTTTTAGATGATTCATATTATATGGAAAGTTCAGCATTAAATCAAAATGAATGGCATTTGGTTATATTAACAATTGTGAATGGAAATATTTTCAATTTATATGTTGATAATGTATTACAAGGTTCACTTACATTAGATCCGTTAATACCTGTTGTTGATTATGATATTGCTAATAATGCTTTAATACCATTAGCATATTATCGTTTAGGTGAAAAGGATAATTTAATTGATGAAACTGGAAATTATGATGGTACATATTTAGATAATGCACTATTAGGTGAAACTGGATTATTGTATAATAGAACAGATAATAAATCAATTTACTTTGATGGTGTCGATGATGCTATACAATTAAATAATTTATTAGCAGAATTACAAACTCATGGAACTGGTTCAATTTCATATTTAACTAAATTTCCTAGTGGGGGAAGTGGTTATCTTAGTTTATCAAATTCTACTAATTCACCAAGAAATTATATTCAATTTGCGGTAGGCGAAACTGGTGTATTATTTGCTATCAAAATTGATAATGCTTCAAATGGTGTTAATAGTTTTGCAATTCAAACAACTGGTGCATTATCAATAGATACAAATTACCATATTGTATTTGTTCAAGATGCTACTGATGGTTGTTTAATTTACATTAATGGTGTTTTAACTCCAACTACAATTTTAAATGGTACACCAAATAGTAAATGGTGGAGTTCATTACCAAATGCTGATTCAATGAGATTAAATTCCATTATTGAAGGTACGGGGGCAACTTTTAGAGAATCTACTATTGATCAATTAACATTTTATTCAACTAATTTAACTCAGCAAAATGTTACTGATTTATATGATTCAAGTTCTACTGCAAGTCAAGTATATGAAACGGTTGTTAATAGTTTATCACCATTAGCATATTATCGTATGAATGATAATCCAACAATAATGTCTGATGAAGGTGGTAATTATGATGGTGATTATTTAAATTCACCAGCTTTGGGTACAACTGGATTATTAACAAATGATTTAAATACTTCTGTATTCTATGATGGTGTTGATGAATATTCAAGTTTAACTACACCATTTATTACTGAATTAAAAACTAAATTGGTTGGTAGTGTTTCATTTTTAGCAACATTCCCTTCAAGTGGTGAAGTTGGAATATATTTTACTGATAGTGCATCAAATGATCAAGATTTTGTATTAACAATAAATGAAACTAATGCTAAATTCACATTCAAATTGGATGGGGCAAGTGCAGGTGTTGATAACTTTACAAGATCAACTGATAGAACATTTACTGCTAATACAACTTATCATATAGTATTTGTTCAAGATGATACAGAAGGGGTGTTGATTTATATTGATGGAGTATTAACCGCAACTTCAAATACATTTGGTACTGCTTCAAATAGATGGTTTAATAGTGCAACTGGAATTAATACAGGTAATATTAATTTTTATGAAAGACTTTCACCAATTTATTATTCTGGAACTATGGATGAATTATCTTTTTATGATGATAGATTAACACAAGAGGAAATAACAGAATTATATAAATCAAGTAAAAATCTTGCTGGTGGTCAAGGTACACCCGTATATGGTTTAGATAGAATGACAATTGGTTCTGATAGTCAAGGTAATGTATTGGGTCAAATAGCTTCACCAACATGGGTTGATGATATTTGTTTTTATCACAAAGCATTATCGCAGGTAAGAAGGGATTACCATTATCAGTATTTTGTTAATAAGAAAGAAACATTAATTGGAGATTTATGATTTCTAATTAATATTTTCAATTAATATTGGATTATCTTTTTCGGCTTTTTTAATCAGTAAGTTTTGGATTAATTCCAAATTACTGATTTTTATTTGAATTATATGAATTTCTTTGTTCATTTTATCAATATCAATATCCATATCAGTAATTTGTTTTATATATGTTTCACCTTTACTCTGAACGTGGCTAATTGTATCTACGTTATTATATAGTGTTCCTACCCATGCTAATATTGATAATAATAATATTGGTATTATTATTTTTAACCAATCATTCATATTTTTCTCCTAAATAAGTATTTATAAAACCGAGACTTTTCATAAGTCATTGATTTATAAGGATATTCTTATTATGCTCTAAGTCATTGATTTATAACGAAAATGTACTTTTATTTGACGTTTAAATGACCATTTAATATACTTAGTAAGGGGTTGGTTAGGGGTAATAAATAATGGTATTTAAAACATCAAATAAACATTGACATAGTTATCATAAGTATGTTATACTGATATGAAATAGGATAAAATATGAATAAATTAAGGATAATGTCGGATATACATTTAGAGTTTTCAAATGGGAAATTTGAATTACCTGTTATGTCTGATGAAAAAGAACAAATTTGTGTAATTGCGGGGGATTTAGCACCAATTACAAAGGGTTATGGAAAAGCATTTGTATATGAAATGTGTTCAAGATTTAAATCGGTTGTTATGGTTGCAGGGAATCATGAATATTATAATCATGGATCTATAATTCGTGATATTGGTTATTTTAATGAAATTGATGTAGATTATGAAAATTTCCATTTTTTAAATAATGATATGGTTATTATAGATGATACAATATTTTTAGGTTGTACATTATGGACAAATTTACTTGACCATGATCCACAAGTAATGTCAAATGCACAATATGGAATGAATGATTTCAATCACATATTATATAATGATAAAACTTTTAGTATTGCCAATTGGTTAGCTGAAAATGAGAAATCAAGAGAATTTTTATGGGATATGTTGGAAGAATATAAAGATGATGGTCGTGAAATTGTTGTTATTACTCACCACTTACCATCCGAAACCTCTATAACAGACCAATTCTACTATACACGGGGAGAAAATCACAAATATGCCTATTGCTCTAATGATATGGATGAATGGCTAAAACGTACTAATTTGTGGATTCATGGGCATGTTCATAACTCAGTTGATTATGTTATACACGGATGTAGGGTTGTTTCAAATCCAAGAGGTTATCAGAACTATGAAGATAATATCAATTTTGATAAAGAATTAATCATTGAGGTATAAAATTAAATCCAATTTCTTTAAAGGTTTTACCTGATGGTGATTCTTTTAAAGATTGGAGATATTTAGAATGTGATATATTTTTCTTATTAATAATTTTGTTTGAATTTTTACACCATAATTTCATGCTACCAGATGATATATTTATTGGGTTTTCGGATGATTCAAATTTACCCCAGGGGGTAATATAATATCCTTTAAAATGGTGGTTCTTTATACCTAATTGAGAATTTTTCATTTTCTTCACTATGTTTTTTACCAATATGAGATAATGATATTTTATTTTTAGTATCATTCGACATATTAAGTTTAATTTCACTATATAATTTTGAATTGATGTATCTTTTATGTTTTTTATTTGGTATATTCATTAAATGAAATGCAAATGACATTTTGGATTTATATTTACCTATGGTAAATTTTGTTAGTAAATAATGACATAGATAATGTTCTCTTGCTGTCAATAGAACTAAATTGGTAGGATCATTAGAACCATTAAATGATTTTGGTTTAATGTGATGATTTTCATAATAAATTTCACCAATATATCTATTTTGGGATATAGCATTGGTTATTATAGAATGATACAATGTGTTATATTTATTAAAAACATAAATAGATTCAGTCATTTTAACTCCAATTAGTTATATGTGATTAAGGTGGTTTGAATTGTCGAGATTCATTCCATCTGATACTATTTATACAATGAGGATTTATTATACAATGAGCAATTTAACTGATCACCAATATGAGGTTTTCAATCGAATTACTACTGATATCCAAAAGGGTATCAATGGGGATTCTAATTTTACTTTAATTGCATTAAATGGTTATGCAGGTGTCGGTAAAACATATTTACTATCTGAAATTATTAAATATTTTAATAATCAATATATACAAACAGTAACAGCACCAACACACAAAGCTGTAAAGGTTATTGTTGATACTTTAACAGAAAACAATTGCCCCAAAATTGATAGTCGCACCATTCACTCATTTTTGAAATTGAAATTAGAAGATGATCATGATAGTGGTAAACAAAAACTATCAAAGAATTTATGGGGTGATGATGGTGATGAAAATATTGATATTTTATATTGTGATGAAAGTTCAATGGTTTCAAATGAACTTTTAGAATATGCTGTTGAAAAGATTGAACAGGGTACTTTAAAAGTTATTGTAATGATTGGTGATATTTTTCAACTTAAACCCGTTGATGATAATACCACATCTGAATTTATTAAGATGGAACAGGAATATAGATTAACTGAAATTGTAAGACAATCACTTGATAATCCTATTATTGCTACCTCTCAAATCATTAAAGAATATATTGAAAATGAAGTTTATCCACCAATTGATGCTGATTTATTCAGTAAATTAACTGTTGTGTCCGGTAGAAAAGAATTCATGACCAAATATTTTGATGATGATACCGATAAAAAGATTGGTACATATACTAATGATATGGTTCAGCGTTATAATGATTATGTCCGGAATCTAACTAAAAATAAGCCAAAAGATTGTTTAATGGTTGGGGATTTTCTTGAATTTCAAGATACTATGTTCAAAGGTAAGAAATTAATTCATCTTAATTCAGAAACGGTAGAAGTTGCCAGTTGCACAAAGATGTATGATAATTATTATAATATGTCATATTGGAATGTGATTGATACTGAACACGTTGCTTTTCCTGTATTGGATTTTGAAGATCAACCAGAATTTAAAAAACGTTTGGATAAAATGGCTAAACTTGCCAGTTCAACTAAAGATGTTAATGAACGTAAACAAAAATGGGGTCAATATTTCGCTCTTAAAAACAAATATGCCAATGTGAGATATCATTACTGTTCTACATTACATAGATTACAAGGATCTACTGTTGATAATATCTATCTTGATTTATCTGATTTGAATAACCCTTGGTATGATATGGATACTGTTTACAGATTGATTTATGTTGGTATCACCAGAGCAAGAAATGAGGCAATTATATTATTATGAAATTAGATACAAATTTCTCACATATTAAAGTTTGTCCTGAAACTGAAATTGAATTAACAAATAATCAGGTGTGTTATAGAGGTGGTATATGTCCGAAATGTGGACATACAGATCGTGGTACATTTACACACTATAAAATTATAGTTGGAAAGTGGAATAGACCATCATTATTTGAACGTTGGTTTCAAGGTAAAGAACTTGAATTTATTCCCAAAGAACAGGATTATATCCCATTTTGAAAATATTAGGATGGATTGTATTTTGGTGTATATTTTTATACCTTGCTTATAATGCTTATATTGGTATATTTTTTGCATTAGCTATGATGGTAGGATAATTATGTTAAGTGATTGGTTAAGTAAAAAAGAAAATGAAGAATTACAAATCATTATTGAAGATAATCGGGCTGATGTAAATTCCTATTATCATAAAAATTACATACGAAAATTCCTTGGAGACTTGGTGAATTTTATCATTCAGAAAGTAAAGAAGATGATTTTATTCGTAGAGCAGTTGATATCAAACAAACAAAAGAAAGTCCAGAATTGGTTAAACATTATCAAGATGAAAATAAAATATCAAAAGAAAGACCCGAAAAATGCGATATGATAACAAGTGCTCCGTGTACATGGAGTAAAACACATTGGTCTAATGACCGATGTGATAAATGTGGTATTGTTTTTCCAGAGTGGAATTAAATGAAAACAATTGATAAATTATTAATAAGATATGAAGCAGAATCTTACTATTTTGAAGATGATGTTGATTTGATTATGGAAAAAATTGCAAAAAAGTATGGTGATCGGGGACGGAAAGAGATCATTGTAAAAATTATTAATGATGTAAAAAGTCGAGAAAAATATGTCTGAACAAGCATGTAGACCACTAGATAAAGAACTATTAAAAAAATTAATAGAATTTTATAGTTATGTTGATGATAAACAAGAATTAATGACAATCATGATGCGAAAAACAAGAGGTCATGTTAATCCAAAATTGATTGAATCTCTTATAACAGAAATGATGGATAAATAACATGGTAATTGATATTAATAAATTCACCTTTTTTATTATTCAAAGAAATCTTAGAAAGGGTGAACAGAAAACCCAATTACATGAATGGTTTGCGTGGTATCCTGTTAAAATTGAATATCAAAGATGGGTTTGGTTGGAAATGGTTTTTAGAAAATATAAGTCAAATGATTCTGATATTGATATATTCACAAAGAGATATTGTGAACCAAAATATTGGGAGTATAATTATATGAATAAACAAAGGGATGATAATGATTAACCAAGCACAAAAGATACAAAATGAAATAATTACATTACAACGAAAATTGGAACAACTTCAAGAAAATTGTCAACATCCAAATTTGGAAGATGATGATAATGTGAGTGATGATCTATTTGCTGATCCATTTGCTCATGATGGTGTTGGTTTCTCAGGATTAGTAGAATATACATGTCCTGATTGTTTAGCGATAATTGTAAAATAAGGAAAAATAATGAATATTGATAAATTGAATGATCTTGAAGCTGAATACAAGGCAACCGAAGTATTCATTTATGATTTGAATGAACAATTAAATGAATTGATGGATGTTGATGATGAATATTTGGCAATATCTGTAAATTTGGCATGGTATGAAGGTAGGCAAGATTTAATTGCCGATATATTGGAATATGAAAACTAGAACCATCATTTTACTTTCAGTTTTAAGTGTATTGAATCTTTTCGATTTTGCGATAACATCAATCATATTAGAAAGATATGGTTTTGAAGCTGAATTTAATATTATTCAACAATGGCTCTTAATACAATTTAATAGCATTTGGGTGATTTTTGTTTTTAAAGTGTTGGCATTATTTGGAATAATTTTAGCATCAAAAAACACTATTGGTATATTTGCACATAAAAATGTAATGGATTTAATTTTATTCTTAATTAATATTTTTTATTTTGGTGTAGTATGTTGGGGTTTTTATTTAGTGATGTATAATATATGAGTGAATCATTAGTAGAATATTTTGGTGATATGTATAATTGGAAAGTTGATGATATGAGATTAGCATTAGAATGTTCTGATATTAAAAAAGATGAATATATACCGAATTATCCAACATATACATTTTCGGATGATTCATATATAATGTTTCATGGAAAGGATTACACAATATCTTATGTTAAGTGAACAAGAAAAGAAGGATTTATTGAAACGTGCAAAAGATGTTATTTTATCGGAAGAACATTTGGACAAACTCAATGAAAGATAATGAAGATTTTGAACGTATCGCAAAAGGTCAACAATTGAGTTATAAGGAATAAAATAATGGCGAGTAAAGTACAAGAGTTAGCAACATTGAAAGTAATTACACCACCAAAATTTCTTCCACATTCTATTCAATTAGAAGTCATTATGGGGTCAGTTGCTTATGGTGTTTCAAATGATACATCTGATGTTGATGTGTATGGTTTTTGTATTCCAGACAGATCGGAATTATTTCCCCATACAATAGGGCAAATTCAAGGTTTTGGCAATCAAATCAAACGGTTTGAGCAATACCAACAACATCATATTATGCATCCCAATAAGCCAATTGAATACGATTTCACCATTTATTCAATTGTGAAATATTTTCAATTATGTATGGAAAACAATCCAAATATGATTGATTCATTATTTGTACCAAGACGGTGTATTTTATACTCTACTCAAGTCGGGGAAATGGTACGTGAAAGTCGTAAAATGTTTTTACATAAAGGGGCATGGCATAAATTTAAAGGATATGCTTATTCTCAATTACATAAAGCACGTAATTCAGTTCCGGAATTTGGTTCTACACGTAGAGCAGATTGGGAAAAACATGGCTATTCGACAAAATTTGGTTATCATGTCGTTCGATTGATTGATGAAGTTGAACAAATTTTAACTGAACATGATTTGGATTTAACACAAAATCGTGAACAATTAAAAGCTATTCGTAGAGGCGAATGGTCATTGGATAAATTGACTGAATATTTTGAAAATAAAGAAAAGAAATTGGAAGATTTATATATTTCAAGTAAACTTCAACATAAGCCTGATCAAAATGCAATTAAAACATTATTGTTAAATTGTATTGAACATCATTATGGTTCATTGGATGGGTGTATTAATGCCAGTGATGATAAAGGTACTGAGGCGGTACGAAAATTAAATCAAATTTCATTGATTATAAATGGATAATATGTTATGATTACAGATATTGAACGATTACATGAAGTAGTTGAACAACGAAATAAAAGTATATGGAAACAGAGAACAGGTAAAACCTTTTCCAAATGTCATGATGTGGCAGGAATGATTGAACTTGATTTATTTGAGATCGTCATTGTTTTTATAACTCAATATTCTGATATAGATTATATCTTTCCTATGTTAAATGTAGTATTTCAAGATCATGAATTAGAATTAATTCGTGTTGATAGATATACATTAAGATCGAATGAATGTATAATTAAGTTTTTTACAGACAAAGATCGATATAAAACAGATTGTGAATGTGGTGTTGTTGAAATGTATCACTGGAATTAATTATGATAGATTATATAGATGATAAATGGGTTGAAGAATTAAGTAAAAATGATTTACATATTCCCCTATATCAAAAGATTATCAAATTGCAAGAAGAAGTTGGTGAATTATCACAAGAATATTTAGCTTATATTGATTCATCAAATCAATCTAAAAGTGCAACGGGTAGCATAATGGGTGTAATTGAAGAATTATGTGATACCACTAATGTTTCGATGGATATTATAAATTACTTAACTTATGAAGATGAAGAATTACAAATATTAACAAAAATAATGTTTGCTAAAAAACTAAAAAAATGGAAAGATAAACAACATGATTAATATCTTAGATCAATATCTACATCCACATAGACATTATCATACAATTGAACATATTGCCAAAATGGTTAGAAATTCAATTGTATATGATTTGGATGAAGTCGATAGAATGAAATTGAAGTATGGTATCTATTATCATGATTTCATTTATAATCCAATGTCGGATACAAATGAAGCAGATTCAGTTACAGCCTTTATGGATGATTTAATGAATAATCGGATCAATCTTGAAGGTATTATGAAACCTGCTGAATTGGGGGCAAGTGTAATGCTTATGATCCAAGATACTTATGATCATATTCCGAGAACACCATTAAGTAAATTATTAATTGATTTGGATTTATGGGAACTTGCTGATCCTGAACAATATATCAAAAATAGTAAATTAATTAGATTGGAATATCCATTAGTACATGATGTTGATTTTTATAAAGGTCGGGTTAATTGGATTACTGAAATGTTAAATAAAGATCAGATCTATTATACAAATTATTGTATGATGGAAGATTTTGAGAAAAAGGCAAGAGCCAATTTAAGTAATGAATTAATGGAATTAACAAATCCAATGTGGTATTTACCATAATGGAAGCAATTGTAGCATGTCCACATTGTAAAGATAAACCATCATTAACACAACATATAAAGGATGATCCACAATGGCAAATGCGGTGTGATAATTGTGGGTATATCCTTTACAGAACAACAGCAGAAGATGCAATTTCAGAATGGAATAGATATATCAAAGTATTATCAAAGATAATCATAAAAAAAGAATACAGTGGAGAAAGCATACCTGATATTGAAGAAGATATATATTGTGCTATACTTGAATCAGATATATCAATTGTTGAAGAAGGTACTTTTGAATTATTATTAACATGGAAAAGGAAAAAGGGAAATGAATGAAACTTTATTAAATACAAAAAACATACATAAATTGATTAAATATTGGAGAAAGGAAAAAGAAAATGCTGACGGGCCTTCTGATAGATTAATTGCATCTTGCTATATTGATGCTTTTCAAACTGTATTAAATAATCATGGTTTATCACAATTGCCATTACCAAAGGAAAAATGATGGAAGATTTCAAAGATTGGATTGATAATGCTACATATTCTCAATTGCTTTATCGTTGGAGATTTGCTTCATTTGAAGATAAAATCTTTTCTGGTGAAATTGGTGATTATTATAGTAAAATCATGAAAGAAAAAAAGAAACAATTAGCTAATGATGAATTAGTTTCAGCCAGTAAAGAGGTTGGATGGGGTTAATATGTCAGATTTAGAAAAAATAAAAAGGATAGAATATATTATTAATATGGCAGAAGATTGGTGTAAAATTCAATTAATGTCACAAGATTTAATTATGTTATCTGCTATGAAAGATATTATGCGTATTGTGAGAAAATCATGACAGTTGAATTTATTCCAAAGAAAAAAGATTCTATTTGTTTGGGTGTTACAAATAAAACATGGTTTTGGTTATTAAATAATAGTGATATAGGGGAAATATTTAATTCTCAAAATACCAATGATCCTATAATTGCTGATAACAATCAGGCATTAACTTGTGTTAAAATAATGAAAACTATAAAATTACCTAAAAATTGGAGTAATGGAATAGATAATGAAAAAATGCGTTCATATTTTATTGAGTTTTTTGAAAGTTGTGGTGGGTTTACCACATATTAAAAGCACATAGAATAAAACAAGATATTGATAAATTATATGAAGAATTAAGACAACATCAAAAACGATGTAAGCATAATAAACGAATTTGTGTTAATAAGGGTGATACTGGTAATTGGTGTCCTTCTGATGATCTATATTGGAAAGAATGTTATTGCCCCACATGTTTAAAAAATTGGACGGAAGATCAATGATTGAAAGTATTAAACCATATAATTTGTGTAGTGGAAAACCAAAATTAAG
>Ga0164315_10000235_pt1 | contig 35936 bp, 36 predicted proteins | sample GuaBasSedimGuay6_FD_113737 | JGI IMG/M metagenome (GOLD analysis project Ga0164315, IMG submission 113737) | Subseafloor sediment microbial communities from Guaymas Basin, Gulf of California, Mexico - Guay6, Core 4569-2, 0-3 cm | ecosystem: Environmental > Aquatic > Marine > Hydrothermal vents... | reverse complement strand
TCTATAGCTCATAGAAGGAGCAGTTTTTCGCAGAAAGTTTTTGCAAAGCAAAATCGCCACGGCTACTTTTGAAGTACTAACTGGTTAATTCAAGAATTTTTATGGACTTTTTTCGCTAAAACTACCCTTCCCTACGGGCTTTGTATAGCTTTTCATATTGTTGAGTTCTGTCTTTCGAATTACCCAGGTAGTCCATCAAAACAGAACTCAACAATATGAAAAGCTATCCTAAAGCTATGAGCATAGAGGTTTTTAGAGGTGACCTTAAATATTAAAAAATTAAAGTTATAAGCTTTTTTAAATAGTTTTTCATTGTTTTATTTCCAAACATTTGCCTGTTTTATTTAAAAAACCCCATTTAGTTTCAAATTTTGCCCCTACTAACATATTGTCAAAGCCTTGCCTTTGGACTTTGCTAAAAATTGTCGGAATAACTATTTTTGAATTTTTATTTATAAAGCCAAACATACATTATTTTTAATTTTTGCTAATCCATTTTTAAATTATCAACCATGCTAAATTTATTTTTGATTACCATTTTGCCATCTTTGTCAATAAAACCCCATTTGCCCTTATCATAACTAAAATTATGTTTTGTAGAGTATAAATATGTTTGTTCTATTTTTTACCATAAATTATAATAAACAACAGGTGACAAACCTTCTGAAAAATACATTTTATTATTATATGAATGGACAATTTTACCTGACATATTCATAAAACTTGTATTTTGTCCGCTTTCGTAAACTTCAATATAATCCCCATAATGATTATATCCCAAACCTATTGAAGAATCAAGAGTCAGTATCTTTTCCCATGTTTTAGTGTTATATATATCCCAATATGTATCGCCTTTGTCTGTTTCGTATCTAAACCCTATTAAATTTTTTGGCATATCATCATAATTAAAATGTTGGTATTTGTAGCCAATTATTATTTTACCAGTTTGATCAATAATTGAATGTGCCGTTTGATGTGGATATTTTGGTGTTGGAGTATTTTTAGATACAAGCAAAAATATTATATTATTTTCTTTGCTGATGATTCTGTCAAATCTTATTTTATTATATTCATACCATTTTGTTATATCTTTACCATATTCATCAATTAGCTTCCAATATTTATTTTTATTTTTGGTGACAAATATGATATTGTTTTTTAGTATCTGCACTCTTTTGTACTTTTCGAAACCTTTTAACAAATTTCCATTTCTATCAACAACTATATTTTTATTGTTTATTTTACCATTTGTGATTATATTGTTATTTCTAAAACCAATATATTTATCAAAAACAAAATATTTTTTGTAATTTGGGTTTGTTTGTTTGTAAAATTTTATTTATTTGTTTGGTACAACTTTATCTACTACTTTATCATGTTTTGCTTCATCAATTTTTCTTGCCTCGACACAAGTGCATAAATTTAACATTAATAAATTAAAAATCATAAGTTTTATTGAATAGCTTTTTAATTGTTTTGTTCGCATATATTTAAGGTCTGGCAAACTCTTATTTTGGTTATATAAAAGAGAGATATATTCTATCTCATTTAAGCAGGGGCTTTCTACAAGTGAAACAATTTTGCGATATATAATATTGTTTGTCATATTTAACTCCTTTTTGATTTGGTTTTGAACATTATATTGTATCACAACAAAATAAATTTTGCCTAAAAGTGAAAATATAGAGAAATATGCTCTATATTTGAAGACTGCTGAAACTAAAGAATCTATTAGGGACAAATCGTCAAACCAACTACAACTTGGACTACCTATATTGTAGTAAACTTAACAATAAGCCTAATCTATCGTATAGGGTTCCTGAAGACAATTAAATAAAATAAAAATATAGACATGGTTATCAATTCTACTGAACACCAAACTAGTTTATGCTATATACTTAAGTCTCTACAATGTAGTTGTGCATTGGGACACATTTAGTGTTCGGATAATTTTGATACACTAAATAACATATCAAATACCTTATACATAGCAAACACAACGCCCACAGAACCTATGACTATAAACACTTCTGACATATGCGGATAGAAAAATATAAAATCTTTTACATCATCGTATTGTGTGTATCTCTCAAAACCTTTGCCAAATCTATCGCTCATAGGATAAGCATTGCCTCCATATACAAATATAAATCTACCTATATATGTGCCTATTATGATAAATATAGCAGATGCTATTGTCAAAGTATTGCTGATAGTTTCTTGAAAAAATCTGTATATCAAAAGACCAAAAGGTATCGCAAGTGCAAACAAGACATAGATATAAAACTCATAATCAAACCCAGAAAAGAGTATTACATTTGCCCATTTTTTATCTATATATAAAAATGATACTGCTTCATAAGCTCCAAGAGCGACTATCATAAATAGAGTGAATTTTTTGAGTAGCAACATAAGCTCGTCAAAATGTTCTTTGAGACTATCTTTGTATGTGATATAGGAGTATGCTATCATCACGCCAGCCGATGCCAAAAAAGATGATACGATAAAATACAAAGGCAACATAGGATAAGTTGTCCAAAGGTGTCTTGCTGTATTCATATTAAACAGCTTTGCTTGTATATAATACTCAGCGATATCTATAAAAATCCCAAGCACCAAAATCACAACTGCTATTTTTTTGGTCAGTTGTTTGTTGTTGCTAATAAGCAAATAAATCTCAAACAACACAAATGATATATATACTATATAAAGTGGCAACATCAGCCACATACCAGAACCTATATTTGGTGTCAAAAACATCCAGTGCATATGCAAGATATTTAAGTCAAAGAAAATTGTAAACAATCCACCAAAAACCATACACAAACCAAAAGTCAAAAATCCTGCCGCTGTTTTTTTTAGTAGTTTGATATCCAAAAGTTCTGCAATTGTAACTATAAATATGATACCACTACCAGTATATATCATATAGATATAATTAACAATATAAAGTGTCCAAGGGCTCTCTCTCTTGACCTCTCCGCCAGCCCCAAATATAGCCTCTCTAAAAGCATTTGCCACTTCCATACTACCAGGATTTAGTCCAGCATCTAAACTATTTGCTGTTAATAAAAAGTATCTTTCGTTGATAACTTCATATATTCCAAAAAGACCAAAAGCCAACAAAACATATACAAACAACATAGTTTTGTTTAGTAACAGTTCATTTATAGAAACTTTGTTTATCTCTAATCCTGCTATAGTAAAAGTTTTGCAGGAAACATTTTTCTCTTCGCCAAAAAGCGATTCTCTTGTTTTCATAGTTTACCTCTTTTTTTCATCGCTTTATCCATAATTGGCTTGAAACTATCCCATGTATGTATAGTAGTATCTTTGCCTATAGAGTTGATAGCAAATTGCTCGTCATCTGGAAATATATAAAATAGTTTCGGCACTGTTTTTTCCGTTTGCTTGAGGACAAAAAATTTTTTCTTTTTTAGAAGTTGCACCAATTCACTATTTTCATCGTCCAAATCTCCAAACAATCTAACCTTCGTAGGACAAGTAACCTCACATGCGGTTGTTGTCTTGCCTTTGCTTATCCTTGTATCAAAACAAAATGTGCACTTATCAACTGCCACATATTTGTCATCTACAAATCTCGCATCATAAGGACAAGCTTCCATACATCCTTTGCAAAGGATGCATTTTTGTTTATCTGTAAGCACCAAACCTTCATCTGTAAAATAGCTGGCATTTGTAGGACAAACATTGACACAAGGAGCATCTATACAATGATTGCATTGAGATGGATAAAAGTTGATATTAGGATTTTCAAATATGAAACTTTCATTTTGTCCTATCCATATTCTTTGTTTGTCAGCACCAAGTTGCACACCATTTTCTTGTTTACATCCAACTTCACATGCTTTGCAATTAATACAATTTTGATATTCTAAAGCCATCGCATAATTCATGATATTACCTTTTTTATTTCTACTTGTGTTTCATGCATTGTAGCACTGCCAAACACATGTTCAATTTTGTCTTCTATTATAGTATTGTCGCTTGCACCATTTCTGTGTGCTAGGGACAAACCATCGCTCGAAGCTCCAAATCCGTGTATATAAAATACCACATCTTTGATGATTTTATTTGTAGGGTATGCTTTGATATGAACCTGTCCTATGGAGCTTTTGACCTCTACCAAATCGCCAAATTTTATCTGTTTTTTGTCTGCTTGTTGTTTGTTTATCCAAAGATAGTTCTCTTTCATCAAATCCAATAACAAAACATTGTTTTGTGTTGAATTTTGGGTAAATTGTGCATGCCTACCACTAACAAAGATAAATCTGTCTTTTTTAACCTTTTCAAAGAGTTCATCTCTCCAAGTAGGCATAGCATCAACACCTTTTTTTGTCATAGATGCCAATACACACTCAACTTTACCAGACTGTGTTTTCATAGTTTTTTGAAGTGCTGCTATCTCTTTTTCGTCTACACATATATCCTCATGTCCTATCTCGTCATCTGTGAGTTCTTTTTGTGTGATAACCGAGTAATATTTTTTGTTTTCAGGATAATATTGAAACTCATTTGATGATATTTGTTTAAAATAGTTATCCATATTTGGATAAAACACACCTTTTGTTTTCAGGGTCTTATATGCTTCTTCTCCGTGTTGGCTGACTATTAGATCTTTGTTGATATGCTCTTGTGAGTGCTCAAACATATCTGTCAAGTCATATCCATCATCAGTATATACTTCCTTTTCGCTTCTATCTTGTATCTCTTCTTGCACATCTTCATCATATTTTTTTGTAATCTCCCACAATGGTTTGCTTATCTTTTTGGACAAACCTTTAAGTATATCAAATACCGGACGACTTTCATAAAGAGGTTCTGCTGCTTTGTTTCTCATAGCAATCGCTGGTTCAACTCCGCCAAACGATTTGACAGGATCTTCTCTTTCAAGATAACTACACTCAGGCAACACAACATCACTCATCATCACCGTATCACTTGGCATAGTATCTATAGTTACAACCAAATCCATCATCTCAAACATTTTTTTTGTTTTTGCTACATTTGGCACGCTTAGCATCGGGTTTTGTTTGTATGTAAACATAGCTCTTATTGGGTATGACGATTTTTTATCTATGATTTTATTTCTCCAACCTATCCACGAACCAGCAGCCCCTATGATAGCTGCTACATCTTTGTCTATTCTACCTAAAGCATTTGCGTACATAGGTATATTTATATCGTGTGAGCCAAGTGGCAATTGTTTGCCAAACACTATGCCACCTTTGATATCTATGCCACCACCCAGTGCTGTAAATATAGCTTGTGCACGGCGAAGTTGAAAATCTTGAGCACTCCATGCTGTGCGTCTACCTTGATAATATATCGCTCTTGGAGAGTTTGCCATAAAATCACGAGCAATTTTAACAATCATATTGCTTTTTATACCTGTGATAGCTTCAGCCCATTTAGGAGTGTATTTGTTTGATAATATATGTGTTTTATACTCTTCAAAACCATTCACATTTTGCTGGACAAACTTTTTATTGTATAAAACTTCTGTGATGACAACATATGTCAAAGCTAAAACAAAAGCCAAATCAGTTCCAACTCTTATACCCAACCACTCGTCTGCTTGAGCTGCTGTGTGAGTGTAGCGAGGATCTATACATATGAGCTTCGCACCTCTGTTTCTCGTTCTTTTAAATATATCCATGGTATCTGGAGTGATAAATGCTTCTGCTACATTTGCTCCACCCAATATAACATATTTTGCATTTTCTAAATCTGCTTTTCCATAAGCGCCGATAGTCAAAGCGTAGCCAGCAACCGCAGTTTGCAAGCATATAGAGGAGTGATTTACAAAATTTACTGAACCTATTTTATTTGATACAAAACTTTTATATGTGTGTTCTGCCATACCTTCACCAGCACAATACCCTATAGTAGAGCGATTATCTTCTTCGTCATCCAATATAGTTTTAAGACCTTTAAATTTATCGGTGCCATTTAATATAGCTTCATATGCTTCATCCCATGTCACTCTTTTGTATTTACCATCACCTTTTTCGCCTACTCTTATCATAGGGTATTTTAACCTATCGGGGTCATACATAGCTTGGATACCTGCATTGCCTCTGGCACACAACATATTTCGTGATTTTGGAAAAAGTGGATTTGGATCTAACTTAACAACGATGCCATTTTCAACTTTTGCCAATGCCGCACACTTATTTACACACATCTCACATAAAGTCGCAACTTCATTTGCTTTTGTTCGCCCTGTTTTAGTGGCTTTATCTTTTATTGTTTGTTTTGAACCCAACAAGCCTGTAGCCCCAACGCCACCAACTATACTAAGACTAACAGTTCCTTGCAAAAACTTTCGTCTTGAAACTTCTATATCCATGATAACTCCTTTGAAAATATAAAAAAAACTTCTTGTGAAATTATGCCAGAAGTTTCTTAAAGTTATTTAGTTTTTACTTATAAATTTCATAATTTTAAATTATGACTTGACACTTTTTGTTACAAATGATGTGTTCGTGTGAAAAATTCACAATAAATTGTATAAAAATAAAATCGTAAAATTAAGATAAAAAAGTTAAAATACCTTTTTGGGGTCTTAGCTCAGTTGGGAGAGCGCTTCGCTGGCAGTGAAGAGGTCGTCGGTTCGATCCCGATAGACTCCACCACATATGCTACTTTTTGAAGTTTGGTTCCAAGTATGGCACTATCTGTTTTTTTCTGCTTAAGCACCCTTTGAGCCAAAATTCACTATCTTTAACTTTTATATCCCACGATTTTTCTACTATATCTAAACTATCTGTAGCTACAAGCACCACTGAACCAACTGATATGATATCTGTAAGAAGCAGCAAACAAGTATCAAAACCTTCTTGCTCTTTGATATAGTTTAAACCTGTTTTTAAATCTTTTTTTATATCGTTAAATACCTTTATATCCACAACTTCAAGCTGACCTATGCCAACTTTTTTTCCAAACATATTAAATATTTTGAAATCTCGTCTTATAAGTTTGTCTATAGGTTCGCCTTTTATGTTTGATTTGATATTAAACATATCTATGCCTAATTTTTTAGGTTCTTTTATGCCTGCTATATTTGCTAACTCTTTACAAGCTTTGGTGTCAATTTTGGTGCATGTTGGTGATTTGAATATCACGGTATCACTTAATATAGCACAGCACATAGCACCTGCTAAGTTTTTTGGTATATTTATATTATAAAAGTCAAACATCTCTTTGATGATAGTGTTTGAACACCCAACGGCACATACCCATACATCGATAGGATTTAAAGTTTTTATGCCACCCATTTTATGATGGTCAGTTATGCCAACTATATTAGCTTCTTTTAAATCATCTGCTCCCTCTTCGTAGTTGTTGAAATCCACCAAATATATATCTTCGTTTTTAAAACTATCTTTATATGTTGGTTTATCTAAACTAAACTTATCGAGTATAAACTGTGATTCTACATTGATATCGCCAGTTCGCACTGCTTGAGATTTGATGTCAAGTTGGTTGAATAGATAGCTTAACGCAACAGCTCCTACTATACTATCGCTGTCGGGAGTTTTGTGTCCGCATACATATCTCATATATATCCTTTTTGTTTATTGTAGCTAAACAAGATAAAACAAGAGGTAGTTTCAAAAATATACGATACAATGCCACATGGACAAATACGAATACACAGAGCTTCTAAAAGAGCTACAAAACAAACTATCAAATATAAAATCAATTTTAAAACCAGATGAGATTGTAAAAAAATTAGAAAAAATTAAAACCATAGAGCAAGACCCAGAGTTTTGGAACGACCAAACAAGAGCAAAAAAGTTATCAAAAAATAAAAATTCGCTTTTAAGCAAGCTTAAAAAATTTGATACTACTTCAACTATATTAAATGATGCTAAAGAGTTGTATGACTTATCAAATAGTGAAAATGATGACGAAAGTTTGGAAGTGTTATATGAAGAGGCACAACAGCTAAAAAAGTCAGTATTTGATACGGAGATACAAGTGATGTTAAGCGCAGACGAAGACAAGCTCGATGCTATCGTATCAATACACCCAGGAGCTGGTGGCACTGAGTCGTGTGATTGGGCAAATATGTTGTATCGTATGTATCTACGATGGGCGGATATTCGCGGCTTCAAAATAGAGCTACTAGACTATCAAGCAGGAGATGAGACAGGCATAAAAGATGTGAGTTTCATAATAAGTGGTCTCAATGCCTATGGCTATATGAAAGTAGAAAATGGTATCCATAGATTAGTCCGTATTAGTCCGTTTGACTCAAATGCCAAACGACACACTTCGTTTAGTTCGGTTATGGTATCACCACAAGTTGATGATGATATAGATATAGTTATAGAGGACAAAGATATACGAATAGATACATACAGAGCCAGTGGAGCAGGAGGACAACATGTCAACAAAACCGAATCAGCCGTGAGACTTACACATATAGCCACCGGTGTAGTAGTGCAGTGTCAAAATGACAGAAGCCAACACAAAAATAAAGCAAGCGCTATGAAGATGCTCAAATCAAGGCTGTATGAGATAGAACTTGAAAAACAAAAAGCCTTAAAAGATGGCACTCCAAAAAATGAGATAGGCTGGGGACATCAAATAAGATCATATGTTTTGCAACCATATCAACAAGTCAAAGACAACAGAACGAATATAGGATACTCAAACATAGATGCAATACTCGATGGTGATTTAGATAAACTTATGGAAGATGTTCTGATAGCTCTAAATAGATAAAACTACCATATGCAAGGATTTATTTTAAATTACAATAAAGCAAGAGACGAAGACCTAATAGTAACAATACTATGTAAAAACAAAATATATACTACTTATAGATTTTATGGTGTGCGACATGCTACTATAAACATAGGCAAAAAGATAGATTTCGAACTTGAAACAAACTATAAAAGCACTATAGATAGATTGAAAGATGTCGTAGATATTGGATTTAGTTGGTTTGATGATAATTCTCGAGTGTATTGTTGGCAAAATTTTATCAAGATATTTTATGTTCACTTATATGATATAGAGCATATAGATAAGTTTTATTGTATGTTGCTTGATGAGTGTGTGAAAAAACTGACAAGACAAAACCCAAAAAGAGCGATAATAGAAACATATGTCAAGATGTTGCACTATGAGGGTAGAATGTCATTTGAAGATGATTGTCTGCTTTGTGACCAAAAAATATCAGGCGATATCGCATTGGTTCGCGGATTTAAACAAACACACGAAGCTTGCAGTTATAAAAAAGCTATCAATAGATATGCTATGCAAGAGCTACTTGAAAACAAAAGCACCGCAAAATTAAGCGACAATGAGTGCGAGAGAATTTGGCAAGTTTTACTTCAAGGACTATAAATATCTATTTGGTGCTTTTTTGTTTGTCGTTTTTTCTTTGTAAATACAACTGATACAATATGATAACTATAGCAGTATCTATCATAATATCGGCTAAGTTAAATATGGCAAAATCAAACCCACAATGCCAATAAATATAATCAACCACACCAATATGTATAAATCTATCATATATGTTGCTAATCCCACCACCAAGTATGAGAGCGATGGCTACAAAATATTGGCTATATATATCTTTGTTTAACCACAAATATATAATGATACCAAATATCATAGATACTTGGATATATTTTAAATACTCATCAAGAAAAGCAAACATAGAAAATGCCACACCTTTGTTGTAAGCTAATACAAGTGATATGCATTCGCCTGAAGCTCTAAACCCATCTACAAACAAAGACTTGATGTATTGGTCAGCGATAAATACAGATAAAAATATCACTAAGCTTATATATAGTTTTAATCGCATAATGTTTTTTTGATAAAAGTCTCGAGCTCATTCATAGATTTTTTAACTATAGCTTCATCAGCACCCTCTATCAAGAGTCGTATTTTGTTTTCTGTGCCTGAGTATCGTATGAGTTCTCTTAGTCCTTTGTCTTTGAGCTTTTGTTTTAAATTGTCTAAACCAACTATCTCTTGCAGCGGTAACTTTTTTTTGATAATCAAGCTAACTAATAGTTGAGAAGACAAATCAAAAGGATTAAATAATTTACTTGCTTTTTCGTCGCTTTGACACAATATCGACAAAACATACAAAGCAGATGCTAAACCATCGCCTGTTTTGGATATATCTTTGAGTATTATGTGTCCACTTTGTTCTGCTCCAAAATTTGATTTAATCTCTTTCATCTTTGCCAAAACAAATCTATCGCCAACATCTGTCCTAAACACTTCTATATCTTGAGATTGGAGATAGTTCTCTGTCGCCATATTGCTCATGACAGTCACGACACATCTGTTGTTTTGAAGTTTGTTTTGAGCTTTTAAACTTGTAGCTATAGTGGCTATGAGCTTGTCGCCATCTATTGTTTGTCCTTTTTCGTCTACGACAACCAATCTATCGGCATCGCCATCGAGCGCTATACCTATATCAGCTTTGTGCTTTAAAACAGCTTTGCCCAAATTTTGAGGATACAAAGCACCACAATTGTCATTTATATTGTAACCATTTGGTTTGTCATTTATGACTATCAAATTGGCATCCAACTCTGATAAAATTGTAGGTCCTACTTTATACCCAGCACCATTGGCACAATCAAGCACAACTTTGATACCATAAAGAGTTTTATCTACTGGAAAGGAGCTCTTGATAGATACTATATATCGTCCTATGACATCGTCAATTCGTTTGGCTTTTCCTATACCTTTGCCTGTTTTATGGTAGGTTTTATGATTTTTTTCATCGAAATATATCTCTTCTATTTGTTTCTCTTCTTGTTCGCTTAGTTTATCGCCGTTACAATTGAAAAATTTCAAACCATTATCATAAAATGGATTGTGAGAAGCACTAAGCATAATTCCAGCATCACATCGCATACTTTGGGTGAGATATGCTATAGCAGGAGTTGGCATAGGGCCTATTTGCACTACATCATAACCTACACTTGTAAGTCCTGCTACTATGGCATTTTCTATCATATAGCCGCTTCGTCTTGTGTCTTTGCCTAATAGTATTTTGCCAGTTTGTTTTGAGCTACTTTGTTTGAAATATACACCCATACTAAGCGCTAATCGCATAGCAGTTGCTGCATCTAAAAACTCTCCAGCTTTGCCTCTAACACCATCTGTTCCAAATAATTTTTTCATGATATTTTTCTCTTGTTTTTAGTATTTTAGCATAAATTTATAAATATACGATAAAATACTAAAAATAAAGGAAAAATATGAAAAAAAAGACAAATATAAAAAAGGCATTTAGTTTGATGGAGCTACTCATAGTTATATTAATACTTGGGTTGTTGGCTGGTTTGGTGCTACCAAATCTCATAGGAAAAGCAGGCAAAGCAAAACGAGATATAACTTGCGTTCAAATGAACACAATATCACAAACTCTCAAGATGTATAAAGTAGACAATGGAATATACCCAGATGGTGGATTGACAGCTTTGATGGCAACTGACGGTTCAACTGGTTATTTTAGTGACAATAAACTACCAAAGGATCCTTGGGAAAATGATTATATATATGTCAAAGCTGGTGATAGTTTTGACCTTATATCTTTAGGAGCTGATAAAAAAGAGGGCGGTGAGGGCGAAAGCGCTGATGTGAAGTTCTCTTTATGTGGCAAAAAATAAGAGCATTTACTATTGTTGAGGTATTGTTAGTAGTATTTTTGATATCTTTATTGTATGTTTCATTTGCTAATATAAATATAAATTATAATCCAAAAGATAAACTCGTAACAAATGATAATATCTGTTATGAGTTTAGAAAAATCATAGACAACCCAAATGATTTAATAAGTTTAATCATATACGAAGGCGAATCTGGCGAAATAGTTTCGCAGTTTTTACAAAATGGATTAGAATCAAAAGCAAAACTAAAATTTAAAATAAACTATGAAAATATATTCACCTTTGATGCAAATAGTGATTTGATAGAAAAAAATTTCAAAGATATAATAATAGGTAGCAAAAGTTATAAAGTGTTGTATCGTTTTGAGGCGTTTAATGGTGGGTACTGCACTAAATATGCGTATATGATAAAAGATAAGTATTTTATACAATATCCATTTGAAAACAGTTCGTTGCCTTTTGATAACGATGCCATAAAAAAGGAGATATCATTTTGAAAACCATAGCCTTGATAGATACATTTGGTTTTTTGTTTCGTAGTTTTTATGCTTTGCCGCCACTACGAGCTAAAAATAGTTTTCCTACTGGTATGCTAACCGGGTTTATGAATTTTGTATTTAATATAGGCAAAGATTTTCAAACTGATTATATAGTATTTGCCCTTGATAGCAAAGGAAAAAATTTTCGCCACGACATATACTCGCAATACAAAGCAAACCGAAAACCACCCCCAGGGGATTTGACAAAACAACTTCCAGTAGCTATATCTTGGATAGAAGCTATGGGATTTGCTACTATCAAAGTAGATGGTTTTGAAGCAGATGATGTCATAGCTACTATAGCAAATATAACAAAAAACCAAGATATACAAACCATAATAGTAAGCCACGATAAAGATTTGTATCAACTAATTGATGACAAAAATAAGATATATCTTTTCGACCATATCAACAAAACAACAATAGACGAGATGTATTGTTTAAATAAATATGAAATAAATCCAAAACAGTTTGTTGATTATCAAGCACTTGTAGGAGACAGTATTGATAATATACCCGGTGTCGCTGGTGTTGGAAAAGTAACAGCGGTTGATCTTATAAAAAAGTTTAATTCAATTGAAAACATATATGAAAACATAAACAATATCATAAAGCCAAGACACAAAACATTATTGCAAACAAGTAAAACAGAAGCTTTTATGAGCAAAAAATTAGTATCGCTTCATAAAAATTGTTTTGAGTTTGATTTGAATGATAGTATGAAATTGCCGGCTATTAACCCAGTGCTTAAAATTCAAGATATATTACAAGAGTTTGATATGTATGGTATTTTGAAAAAACTGCAAAATACCGGATTGACATATAAAACAATTGAGCCAAAACCAAAACCAAAAGCAAATTTTAATTATGTTTTGTTGAACGATGAGCAAAAACTTTTTGAGGTTATTGATAGTATTGCCGAAAATTCTCTTGTGGCATTTGATACTGAGACTACCGATATAGACGCAAAAAAAGCTAAAATTGTAGGATTTTCATTTTGTTTTGAAAAAGACAGGGCTTATTATTGTCCTATGACACACAGCTACTTAGGAGTTCCAGAGCAAATAGATATGTTCACAGCCTATAAAGCTGTGATAAAATTAAACAAACATAAGTTAATAACCCAAAACTTCAAATATGATTTTGTGATAATCAAAAATAACTTTGATATAGCTTTAAACTTGTTTGCTGACACTATGATAATGGCATGGTTGTTTGATAGCAGTAGCGCTGTAGGACTTGATAAACTATCTAAACGATATTTGTCTCACGAGATGATAGCATACAAAGACATAGTCAAAAAAGGAAGTGATTTTTCATCTATAGAGGTTGAAAAGGCTTGCGAGTATGCGAGTGAAGATGCTTTGATTACTTATAAATTATATAATATATTTGCGACTAAATTTGATGAAAAACAATATGAAAAGTTTTTTAGTATTGCTCATGATATTGAGTTTAAGTTTATAAAAGTATTGATAGATATGGAAAAAAATGGCATAAAAATAGACAAAACTATACTACTAAACTTAAATAAAGAGTTCAAAACTACATTAAGAGACCTTGAGGCAGATATTCACGATATTGCTGGCGAACCATTTAATATAAAATCACCCCAACAACTATCAAATATATTGTTTGATAAACTAAAACTAAAACCGACAAAAAAAACAAAATCTGGCTACAGCACCGATGAATCAGTGCTCGTGGGCTTACAAAACGAACATACAATAGTGCCAAAATTATTAAGGTATAGGCAAATACAAAAACTAAACTCCACTTATGTAGAGCCATTTATTGAGTTGAGCTTGAAGGACTTTGAGCAAAAAGTATTCACCTCTTTTATACATACAGGAACCGCTACAGGACGATTAAGTAGCAAAAACCCAAACTTACAAAATATACCCACAAGAACCAAAGAGGGTCAAAATATCAAAAAAGCTTTTGTAGCAAATAGTGGCAAGATGTTGTTAGGACTTGATTATTCACAAATAGAACTTCGTTTGTTGGCGCACTTTAGCAAAGACCCAGCACTTTTGTTGGCATTTAGAACAGGTGAAGATATACATTTGCAAACTGCTATCAAGATATTTGGTGAAAAAAACGCAGCAGAAAAAAGATCGGTAGCAAAAACTATAAATTTTGGTTTGATATATGGTATGGGTTCAAGTAAATTAGCTCAAACTTTGAGTATAACTACAAAAGAAGCGAAAGAGTATATACAGAAGTATTTTGACTCTTTTGGCACTGTCAAGGATTATCTCAATAGCATAAAAGAGTTCGCTTTGTCAAATGGTTATGTAGAAACTATAATTGGTAGGCGAAGGTATTTTGATTTTAAAAATATCAAACCATATGAAGAAGCATCAAACTTAAGAGAAGCTGTTAATACTGTGTTTCAAGGCACTGCGTCTGATATCATAAAGCTGGCCATGATAAAAATATATGAAAAGTTTAAAAATACCAATGATATCAAAATGTTGTTGCAGATACACGATGAGCTTATATTTGAAGTAGATGAAAAAAGTATAAACGAAAAAGCAAAACAGATAAAAGATATAATGGAAAATATATTTATACTTGAGGTGCCTTTGGTTTGTAATATAAGTATAGGAAAAAATTGGAGCGAATTAAAATGAATAAAAAAATAGCAATAGTCGGAGCAGGGCAAGTTGGAGCTGTGGCATGTTATACTATATGTGCCATGGGGTTTTGTGATGAAATTGTGCTATATGATATAGATAGTGATATAGCAAAAGGAAAAGCTATAGATATACAACAAAGCACTGCGTTTTTTGATAAACCAACATCAGTATCGTATGCTAAAAATATAAATGAACTTACAAATTGTGATATAGTTATAATCACAGCAGGAGTTCCAAGAAAAGGTGAAATGAGTAGAGATGATCTGCTTTTGGTAAACGCAAATATCATGAAAGATATAGTTAAAAACATAACAATAAGTTCGCCTAAAGCGCTGTTGCTTTGTGTGTCAAATCCGCTTGATGTTATGACATATGTTGTGTATAGATTAAGCGGTTGGCACAGAAGTAGGGTCATAGGTATGGCAGGAGCATTGGATAGTGCTCGCATGTCTTATGAGATAGCAAAGCACACAAAAACAAACATAAATCAAATCAAAACTATGATCATAGGTGAGCATGGCAAAAATATGATATCGATATTTGAAAATAGTCTTATGAACCAAAAAAATTTATTTTCAAGCTTAAATGAAAAACAACAAAACCAAATTATAAACAACACAAAAAACGGCGGAGCAAATATAGTAAAATATCTAAAAACAAGTGCTTATTTTGCACCCGGGTGTGCTACAGCTAAAACAGCACAAGCAATTTTGACAAATAAAAATATAGTTTTGCCTTGTAGTATGGTGTTGGATGGTGAATATGACACAAAAGATGTAGCAATTGGTGTGCCGGTAAAATTTGGCGACAACAAAGCAAATAAAATAGTGAAACTTAAATTAGACACAAACACAAAAATAATGTTTGAAAAAGCAGTTTTGTCTATAAAAGAAAGTATAGACACACTAAACAAACACAATTTTTTTGATTAGGAGGGATATGAAGTGCAAGTAGAAACATTTTGTAATATAACACAAACAAAACTTCTCAATAAACCATCTATCAAATTTGTCACAAATTTCACTACAAATATAAATAAAGTTGGAGAGGGCAGTCTCTTTGTAGCGGTGCAAAAAAGTGATATAACACAAGCTGTTGCAAATGGAGCATATGCTATAGTATGCCAAACCATAGAGATAGAAGATAGCAAGCAAGATGAAGATATAGCTTGGATAAAAGCACACAACTTAAAAGATGTATGCATAAAATTAAAAAGATTTCAACTAAACAGCAAAAATATAGCTGGGTTTTATTGTGATGATATTACTTTGAATATATTTTCAACAATGATCAAAAAAAACAATAAAATTAAATTTTTATCTGGCAACATAATAGATGATTTTGACCATATAGATATCAAATCATCTATCACTATCTATATCGCAAGTGAAGAATCATATATCAATAAACTTATGTCACAACATAAGGCCATAAATCAAGGAGACATCAATGACACCACCGACTTGATATGTCATTCGTTGTTTGAGACAAGCTTCATATACAATAGCTATAACTTTGATAAAATTAGATTGCCATATATATATCTAAAACAATTTTTGAATATATTTGAATTTATCAAAACCCAACATCTAAATGACATAAAAGTTGATATAAGTATGTTAAAACATCTAAATATATTTTGGCCTATATTTATAGATACGAGACTTCATATAGCTGAGTTTGGCAAGACAAACAACTTTTTGCTCGCAAATAAAGATATGAAAATATATTCAAGTCAATTGGAGTATATAAAAAAGGATTTTAAGTATTTGAAGCTTAATATCATAGATGGATTTGATAGCTTCGATGAGGTGATTGACAACATAGATATAGATAAAAATATAAATTATATCATAGGATTGTCAAATGAGGAACTAAAAAATATTTTAAACCAAAGAAAACAGCTATGTCAAAAAAGTAGCTTATTTTAAATAGTTTAGATAAAATGGCAAAAAGGTTATAGATGAGCAGAGAATATTGTGAAGATATTAAAAGTAGTCACATAGGCAAAAGAGTCCAAGTAGCTGGCTGGGTAAATAACAGACGAGACCACGGAGGACTTATATTTATAGATTTGCGAGACAAAGGTGAAGTGGTTCAGCTAGTTTGTGACCCAACAGACGATGAAGCATCGTGGAAGACAGCCGACACCGTGAGAGATGAGTTTGTGCTTGTAGCTACTGGTGTAGTGCGACACAGAGGCGAGGGTCTAGAAAATCCCAAGCTAAAGACAGGCAAGATAGAGATAGTAGTAGATAGTTTAGTTATAGAAAATAGGTCAAAGCCTATGCCATTTGATATAGATGACCCCAAAGTAAATGACGAGATAAAACTAAAAAACCGCTTTTTGGAACTTCGCTCGACCAAGATGGCAAATATATTTAAACTTCGCCACAAAGTAACTTTAACAGCGAGAAATACACTTGATAAATTAGGCTTTTTAGATATAGATACACCAATACTAACAAAATCGACCCCAGAAGGTGCGAGAGATTATCTGGTGCCAAGTCGTGTGCATGGTGGTGAGTTTTATGCCTTGCCACAATCGCCACAGCTTTTTAAACAGCTGCTTATGGTGAGTGGATTTGATAGGTATTATCAGATAGCCAAGTGCTTTCGTGACGAGGACTTAAGAGCCGATAGACAGCCAGAATTTACACAGATAGATGTAGAGATGAGCTTTTGCACTCAAGAGGATGTTTTAGCTGTAGCCCAAAAGCTTATAATAGATATATTTGATGCTGTAAATATAGATATAGACAAAAATTTTCCACAAATTACATATAAAGAAGCTATGGAAAAATACGGAAGCGACAAGCCAGATATGCGGTTTGATATGACTATGGTAGATGTGGCAGATATATTTGCAAATAGCTCCAATGAGATATTTAGTTCTATCGCTAAAGATACTAAAACAAATCGTATCAAAGCCCTACGATGCCCCGGAGGAGATAACATATTTTCCAAACGACAGATGAAAGGGTTCGAGCAGTATGTCAGAAAGTTTGGAGCTAGTGGGCTGGGATATTTTCAGTTAAAAGAGGATGGCTTGAAAGGACCACTGACTAAATTTTTTGAGCAAACAGAATTAGACAATATAGTCAAAATTACAGGACTACAAGTAGGCGATATAGTATTCTTTGGTGCCGGAAACAAAAAACTTGTGTGGGACTATATGGGACGACTTCGTATTCATCTATCACAACTTATGGATATAATACCTGCCGATGCCTACAAGTTTCTGTGGGTCGTTGATTTTCCTATGTTTGAGACAGTGGATGGCAAGACAAAGGCACTTCATCATCCGTTTACTATGCCAAAAGATTTAGACAACTTTGATCACATAGAAGATATTCAGTCGATAGCCTATGATATAGTTTTAAATGGTGTAGAGCTAGGTGGCGGAAGCATAAGGATACACAAAAAGCATATCCAAGACAAAGTGTTTGAACTGATGAATATAGACAAGGACGAGGCGGACGATAAGTTTGGATTTTTGCTCCATGCTTTGGAATACGGAGCTCCACCTCACGGCGGATTTGCTCTTGGGTTGGATAGATTGATAATGCTGCTAACTAACTCAAGTAGCATACGAGATGTGATAGCATTTCCCAAGACCCAAAAAGCCCAGTGCCTACTGACATCTGCTCCTAGCCCTATAGGCAAGGGGTTGTTAGATGATTTGAGTTTGAGACTAAAACCAAAGGTATAAAGCTATCAATATATGACAAGATCATACGATACTATAGGCAAAAGACTTGCCATGATACTGACCAAATTTAACGAAGGTGAGAGTTTTACCATAGATGAACTACCCTAGAATTTGGAGTGTCATATCGCACGATATATCGTGCGATCAACGAACGACTCATATTTTTACCTATAGAGAAAAAGCACGACAGATATACTATAGCACCGTATTGTCTATGTAAGCTAAGCTTCAAAGATATAAACAACTTCGCAAGTATCAGTGGTATAGCCGAGCTGTATCCATCGCTTGATCGTGAGTTTGTGGTGGATTTGCTAAACACCAAAGTAAACCATGCTTTTATGATAAAAAATACAAAATACGAAGATATCAGCGAAAATACACAGCTATTTACAGATATCAACATAGCCATAGTCAAAAACCAAACCATAAACTTCACATATAACAATAAATCACGAACCGTCCATCCATATAAGCTTGTCAATACTTATGGTATATGGTATTTGAGTGCGGAGGAAGATAAACAGCTCAAAACATATAGTTTTGCAAAGATAAAAAAGTTTATAAATACCCAAAAGATATTTAAATCAAACCAAAAATTTATAAAATTGATAGAGAAAAACCAAGCAGTGTGGTTCTCTCAAAACCGTATAGAAGTGTTGCTTTGGGTTAATATATCAGTCGTAGAGTATTTTGATAGACACCAGCTACTACCTCACCAAAGCATAGTCGCCAAACACACAGACCACTACGAGATATCTGCTGTGTTTTCATATAAAGCAGAGGCGATAAAGTTTGTGCGGTATTGGATACCGCATATCGAGATACTATCGCCAGTCGCACTCCAGCAGGAGCTAAACATACAGATAGACAAATATATAAGCCAGTCAGGATTGGAGTTGAAACTTTGATTTTATATACCATTTCTGGAGTTGAAACTCCGATTTGGAGTGCCTTTTTTGGAGTTGTCCGTTTAATTTGATACAATAAGTCAAAATTTATCAAAAGGATTAAAATATGTTAGCAGTACATCCTCAATATATTATAGGGCACCTCTAAAAACTTCTATAGCTCATAGAAGGAGCAGTTTTTCACAGAAAGTTTGGACTTTGTCCAATCGCCTCGGCTACTTTTGATGAATAAAAGTTCATAAAAATTTCACAGAAAGTTTTTCGCTTTAGCGAAAAAGTTTCTGTGAAAACAAGAGTATCGCTTTTCGCTTCAGCGAAAATGTTTCCTGTAAAACTAGCCGTGGCGATTTTCGCTTTAGCGAAAAAGTTTCTGTGAAAATATCTTATTTTATTTCCAGCTTCTATAAGCTATAGATATTTTAGAGATGACCTACAGGATATGGGGTCAAGAGATGTATGACAGATGACAAGTGTATAGAAAATATGGACAAAAATGTCCGAAAAGCTATGGATATATATGAGCAGTGGATGGATAGGTTTGAGGCTGGCGAAGTAGGGGAGTATCCACGAGACAAATACAAAATATAAATATAGAAAATAAAAGATAATTTTGATAAAATACTAAATATTCACAAAAGGGACAAGATGACACAGCCAAAATACAACGACAACCACAAAAAGATATTTTCACTATTGAGAAATAAATATCTAGATGCCCTACCAGAAGAGATAGTTTGACAAGAGTTTGTGTGTAAGCTTATAAACGAATACGGCTATAGTTTGGAACAGATGGACGAAGAAGTTAAGCTGACTTCATCATCGAGAGGCACTGGTAGGGCTAGTGCTGATTTGATAGTATGGAAAAGTGAAGAAGAAAAAAAGAAAAACAAAACTGCCTTTATGGTGATAGAACTAAAAGCTGACAATCTAAAACTAAAAGTGGAAGACTGTTATCAAGGATACAATTATGCCACTTGGAGCAGAGCAAAGCTTTTTGCTATCTCAAATGGCACAGAACTACAAGTATATAAAACCATAGAAGATGAATTGCCATTGAAACTTCAGCCAGTCAATGATATACCTATAGCCAAAGATATATTAGACGATAAAAAACTTGAAGAGGTTTTGAAAAAAACAAAAGAATTTTCAGGCGATGAATTTGCAAAGCTACTACACAAATGCCACAATATCATACGAAACAACGACAAGCTGTCTCCAGAAGCATCGTTTGATGAGATTAGCAAGATATTGTTTATCAAGATAATGTATGAAAGAAATCCAAAACAAGAAGCTATATTTTCATTTAAGCAGTTTGAAAAACAAAAAGAAGCATGGAATATGGTAAAAGGAGCAAGCGAGCATGAGACTTCATATATGCAAAGACTTTTTGAAGATGTCAAAAAAGAGTTTGAAGCTGACAATATATTTGATGAAAACGAAAAGATAAAACTCAGAGAAAAAAGTTTCGAACAAATAGTAAAAGAACTACAGATATACAATCTCACTTCTACTAGTGCCGATGTCAAGGGTATAGCATTTGAGAAGTTTTTGGGGCGAACATTTAGAGGTGAGCTAGGACAGTTTTTCACACCTCGTGTGATAGTTGATTTTATGGTTGATTTGCTAGAGCCGAGCGAAGGTGAGCTTATATGCGACCCATGTGCTGGTAGTGGCGGATTTTTGATAAAAACTTTTGAGAGTATTTCAAAAAATATCAACGATGAATTTATCATTATCAAAAAAGAAAAACAAAAAGAGATTTTCGGAGAAAGATTAGAAAATATTGATGATGAAAAACTACAAAACCAATATGAAGAGTTTTTAGAGACAACAAACAAAAGCCAAGAAAACAGAATACAAAAACTATCTCACAAGTCTATTTTCGGCACAGATGCAAACCCACGAATGGCTAGAGTATCAAAGATGAATATGATCATGCACGGAGACGGACACAACGGTATACACCACAACGATGGACTACTAAATGTCAACGGTATATTTAGAGGTAGATTTGACTTGATAGTCACAAATCCACCTTTCGGCACAAATCTTGACAAAAAATCTCCAACAGTCGAAGAAGATGATAAATATACAAATATCGCTATGATAGATAAGTATATCAAAGAGTATGGCGATATTTATACAAATGAGATGAAACAAGTCACAGATAATATTGACAAGCCTATCAGAGGACTTTTTGAGGTTGGCAAAAGCTCAGGTGCTACAGAAGTGCTATTTGTAGAGCGGTGTATAGATTTGCTAAAAGCTGGTGGTCGTATGGGTATAGTGCTTCCAGAGGGTGTGTTAAATAGCTCAAATCTACAAAGTGCTAGAGAGTATTTTGAAAGTCGTGCTAAAATTATATTGGTCGTCTCACTTCCACAAGATATATTTATTAGTTCAGGTGCTACAGTGAAAACTAGCTTGGTATTTTTCAAAAAATTCACAGACAAAGAAGCACAAGAGTATCAAAATATCAAAGATGATACAAAAAAAGAGATAGAGGCTAAATATATAGATGAGATAAATCCTATAGAAAAACAACTGAAAATTAGAGGCAAAGAAGCACCGAAACTAGATGAAAAAAAACTTTTGAAAATCAAACTAAAAGAGATAATATCAAAAAGAGATGATGAGATAAAGCAAACTATCAAAAAGAGGTTTGACTATGAGATACCTATATCCGATATAAAAAAAGCAGGTATTACCACCACTGGAGCAGCAGGAGACAATCAACTGCCAGAACTTTTAGAACTATTTACAAAGTATAGAAAAGAGAAAATATTGTGGAGCTAACCCAGATACACGGATTGACATCGTCTTTTGAGTCAGCTTCAAACAAAACAGATGTGGGTATAGAATTTTGGCTTGCTAGAGATTTGCAGCATTTGTTGGGATATAGCAAATGGGACAATTTCAAAAATATAATATCAAAAGCCAAAACAGCTTGCGAAGTCTCTGGATATGATATATTGGATCATTTTCCCGATGTCGGCAAAACGATAAATATGCCAAAAACAGCTACAAAAGAGATAGACGATATCATGCTCACGAGATATGCATGCTATCTCGTAGCTCAAAATGGAGACAGCAAAAAAGAACAAATCGCTTTTGCTCAAACATATTTTGCAGTCCAGACAAGAAAAGCAGAACTTATAGAGCAAAGACTTTTAGAGTATGAGAGAGTTCAAGCAAGGGCAAAACTAACACACACTGAAAAAGAGTTGTCAAAAGTTATATATGAGCACACATGTAGTGATAAAAATTTTGCTATCATACGAAGCAAAGGCGATATTGCACTTTTTTGCCATACAACAGCACAGATGAAAGTAAAATGGAATATAAAAGGCACTAATCCACTAGCTGACTATATGCCTACACTCTTGCTAAAGGCAAAAGATTTTGCTACAGAGATAACTATATACAATGCAAAAGAAAATAGCATGTGCAGTGAAAATGAGATATCAAATGAACATATTACTAACAACAAGGCAGTGAGAAACACTCTCATGAGCAGAGGATAACTCCTGAAAATGTAAATCCCAGTGAAGATATAAAAAAGATACAAAGTAAAATAAAAAAAGATAATAAAAAAGCCTTGGATAGTAAAGATAGCTTACAGGACAATAAAATATGAGTATATTGCTAGAGTTTATAGGATTTAAAGATTTAAATAGTTGGAGTGTTTTACATTTATTGGAAAATGATTTTAAATATAATAAAGATTATAATTTGGTTCAAATTGGTAAATTTTTAACACGAGACAAAACTCCTGTTTTGGTTAATGATACAATAAAATATAAAAGAGTGACAATTAAGCAGTATAATAATGGTTTGTTTTTAAGAGATATTGAAATAGGCAAAAATATAGGAACAAAAAGGCAGTTTAGTATAAAAAAAGGACAATTTCTTTTATCTAAAATAGATGCTAGAAATGGTGCTTTTGGTGTAGTTCAAGAAGAAATTGATAATGCAATTATTACTGGGAATTTTTGGACTTATGATGTAAACTATAGCTTAGTAAATCCATACTTTTTGGCTTTAATGACTACAACAAAGCAATTTATGAGATTTTGTCAAATGGCAAGTAGTGGAACAACCAACCGACATTATCTACAAGAAAATAAATTTTTAAATGTTAAAATACCATTGCCGCCTTTAGAAGTCCAAAAAAGGATGGTGCGAGATTATCAAGACAGATTGGATTTAGCAGTTTTACAAGAACAACAAGCACAAGAAAAAGAAAAAGAGATTGAGAATTATCTTTATAGAGAACTTGGGATTGAGATATTTAAAAATGATAATAACAAATTACTTAATTTTGTAAATTTTAAAAATATAGGAAGATGGGATTCAATTTATTTGCTTGATGGTAACAATATTCAATCAAAATACAATTTAATTCCTATATCAAATATTCTTAATACATTTTTAAAAGATTTAGATAACAATTCGTTAAGAATAGATTCTAAAAAATATCCTACTAAGAATTTTAAATATATAGGAATGGAGAATATAGAAAAAGAGACAGGTAAATTATCACAGTTTCAGGATGTAAAAGGTATTGATATAAAAAGTACAACAATAAAGCTACCTAAAAACTTTTTTCTTTATGGAAAGCTAAGACCATATTTAAACAAATATTATTTGAATAAACACGATAAGTACAATATCATTATATCATCAGAATTTTTTGTATTTTCAACAAAAAATATAAATAAAATATATTTCAAATATATTTTAAGTTCCTCTTTTATACAAAATCAAATAGAAAACCACATGAAAGGAGCAAGAATGCCTCGTATTAGTGAAGCTACTTTTAAAAATCTAAAAATACCTTTACCATCATTAGAAACACAAAACAACATAGCAAATCATATCGGTAGCCTAAAAGATGATATACAAAATCTCAAAGAACAATCCACTCAAAATAAATCTTTGGCACTTAAAGAGTTTGAAAAAGAGATATTTAATGAAGCTTAAAAGATTATGGATAGATGGTTTTAAAAATCTAAATAATTTTGAAATAGATTTTACGGATAAAGATGGAATAACTGTTTTGATAGGCAACAACGGAAGTGGCAAAAGCAATGTGCTGGATACCTTGCTAAAAGATTTTGTGATAGGCAAAAAGATAGAGCTAACCCAGGCTCAATCTATGATGATAAATGAGTATTTTATGCAGCTTAGATGATGCGGATAGTTGAGACTGGAGACTAGCCTCTAGCAACCAGAGACAAGTATAGATAACAATCGTAGCACAATAAGAATATTTGGATATAATAACCAAAAAACAAAGGATGATTATGCAGACAGTAACTTTGCAAGTTCAAGATGGTATTTACGATAAATTTCTATGGCTGATAAACAACTTCTCAAAACAAGATGTGAAAGTATTGGACCAATCAAAATATATATTAGACGATGATTATATAAGAAGCATAGATGGTATGGTTCAAAGCATACAAGAAGCGAGACAAGAGCCTATAGAAAATGGTGTAACTTTAGACAAGTTAAGATGGTAAAATACGAGCTGATATTTATGAGTCAAGCTCAAAAAGATGCCAAAAATTTGAGCTCAAGCGGCTTGAAACCAAAAGTTTTGACATTGTTGGAACTTATAGCTACAGACCCACTGCTGTATCCACCACAATATGAATATCTAAAAGGCGACATGAAAGGCTTGATTAGTCGTAGGATAAATAGACAACATAGATTGGTTTATGAGATATTTGAGAAATCTAAAACGATCAAAATATACAGAATGTGGAAACACTACGAATAATACAAAACAAGAGAATCGCTTTTCACAGAAACTTTTACAGGAAACATTTTTTGTGAGCAAAAAAGCGATTCTCTTGTTTTGCCAAGGCAAATCGCCACAGCTAATTTTCACGAAGTGAAAATGTTTCTATAAAAGTGAGACAACCATGAGCCCACGGGGCGAACATTTGTTAGGAATTGGCACAGATTTTACATCTGGGACAAGGAGCACAAATGAGACAACTATGACCAAAAAATAAAGGAACAAAATATGCCAACACAACCAAAACCATATAAAGTAAGATGCGAAAAATGCAACTACAGCACAACAGTGCGACCTAGAAGTGATTGTTTAGATCCAAAAGATTTAACCAAACAGATATGTCCTACTTGCAAGCTAATCATGCCACAAGTGCCTATGAATTTGCTTGATAGGTTCAAACTAACATTTACGAGCTGATACAAAATGCCAGAAAACACGATAGAAGCTGTAAATATAAACCACGATACTATAAGTTCAAAATTTTTGCAGTTGTTGAGTATTTGGCCCCAGACAAGTCAGGGGTTCCGAAAGGACAAAAACTCTATTTTGAACTCCGAACAAGTTTAACTTTATCAAAGATTTGAATAAGTTTAGGATTTAAGATATTATATAAATTTTCTATATCAAAATAGTTTAATTATAATTTTTTGGTATAATAGACACAATAAACAAAAAGGAAAGATATGTTAGAAAAAACATTTTATATGAATACGGTATTTGAGTGGCTTGTAGCCTTTGGAATTTTGGCGCTATTTATAATAGCAGGGAAAATTGTCTTTTGGATTACTACAAATATACTTAAAAAAATGGCAACTAAATCAAAAACAAAGCTCGATGATATCGTCATAGATATAATAGAAGAGCCAATAGTATTTGTGATAATAATATCTGGAATACAAGTGGCATTTTCTACTTTAAACAAAACAGAAGCTATAGGCGCTTTCATAAGTAGCGGTGTGTATATGCTTATCATATTTGGTGTCGCTTGGTTCTTGTCAAGACTTCTTGATGCTATCGTGACAAACTACCTAAAACCTATGGCAGAAAAATCATCTGGCACTTTAGATGACCAGTTGTTGCCTATAGTGCATAAAATTCTCAAAGGTATTATCTGGGTTATAGCAATACTTATGGCTTTGAACAATGCCGGCTACAATATAGGAGCACTTCTCGCTGGTCTTGGTATAGGTGGTTTGGCTTTTGCTATGGCGGCTAAGGATACCATAGCAAACCTGTTTGGCGGATTTACTATACTTATGGATAAACCATTTGTAGTGGGCGATAGAGTAGGCACAAATGGTTTTGATGGAGTTGTAGAGGATATAGGTTTGAGAAGCTCAAAAATCAGAACTTTACAAGGTAGATTGGTGACGATATCAAATGCCGACATATCAAATGGTGCTATAGAAAACATAACAAGCGAACCAAGTAGAAAAATATCTATGAGTTTAGGGCTCACATACGATACAGATGAAAAGAAAATACAAAAAGCTATAGATATACTTGAAAACATAATCAAAAATACAGATGGCGTAGAAGATGAGCCTACAGTATGGTTTGATAGTTTTGGTGATTTTTCTTTGAATATATCTTTCATATATCTTATAAAAAACGGCGAAAATATAAGCAAAATAAAAAATAATATAAATTTGAGTATTTTAAGTCAGTTTAATAAAAATAAAATAGATATGGCTTATCCTACACAGACAGTTTTGATAGACAAGTAAGACAATGAACACAAAGCATACTATTTTAAATGGTGACAGCCGACAGATGCCAGAGATGCAAAATGATTCTGTTGATTTAGTGATAACCTCACCACCATATTGGCAACTCAAAGATTATGGAGTGAATGAACAAATAGGTTTTAATGATAGCTATGAGCAGTATATAAATAATTTAAATTTGGTTTGGCAAGAGTGTTTTAGGGTATTAAAAAATGGCAGTAGGCTTTGTATAAATATTGGCGATCAATTTGCTCGAGCAGTGTATTATGGCAGATACAAAGTTATTCCTATACGAACTGAAATTATTAAATTTTGCGAAGCTATTGGGTTTGATTATATGGGAGCTATTATTTGGCAAAAAAATACTACCTCAAACACCACAGGCGGTGCATCGCTTATGGGTAGCTATCCTTATCCAAAAAATGGTATAATCTCAATAGATTATGAGTTTATTTTAACTTTCAAAAAATTAGGCGACCCAATAAAACCCAACAAAGAAATAAAAGAGTTATCTAAGATGACCAAAGAGGAATGGAAAACATATTTCGCAGGTCACTGGAATTTTGGTGGTGCAAGACAAGACGGACATATCGCTATGTTCCCTGAGGAGTTACCAAAAAGATTGATAAAAATGTTTTCTTTTGTAGGAGATACTGTGCTTGACCCTTTTATGGGCAGTGGCACGACATCACTTGCCGCCAAAAATCAAAATAGAAACTCAATCGGTTATGAAATTAACTACGATTTTTTAAAGATTATCCAGAACAAACTACAAACAAAACAAAAAAGTATATTTGATTTTGAGGTTAAATTTATCAAACAAAAAGATACTAAAATTGACTATAAAAATGAGATAAAAAACTTACCCTATATTTTTAAAGATTTTCATAATTTTGATAAAAAAATTGACCCCAACAAATTAAATTTTGGTTCAAAAATAAGCCAAAGCGACAACGATACTAAAGAGCAATTTTTTTCAGTCAAAGAGATAATCAGCCCTGAAATTTTAAAATTGCACAATAATCTTATGGTTCGATTGATAGGTATAAAAGAGAACAAACAAATAAATGGCAAGGCAGTTGAATTTTTAAAACTCAAAACCAAAAGCCAGAAAATATTTTTGAAATATGACGACATAAAACATGATAAAAATAATAATTTACTGGTTTATATGTATCTGAAAAATAAAACATTTATAAATGCTCATCTCATCAAACAAGGATTAGTAAATATTGATGTTGATAGTAGTTATAAAAATAGAGATAAGTTTATTAAAATAGCGGAGCAATTCAATGACAAATAAAACAATAAAATTTGCCAAAGCATTTGGCAAGAAGGAAAAAGTATTAAATTATACGAGCAGTACATACCAGCTGACAAGACCTAATAAAGTTGACGCTGTTATGGCACTCATTAGAGAGTGTCAACCAAAAACAATAGTTGAATGGGAAGAGTATTATTTTAAAGAAGCATATACAAAAAGAAAAGATAGAGATAAAATTACAAAAGAAACATTAGACGACCTTGGCGAGAGGTTGTATTCAAAAGTTACAGAAGTAGTTATTCCAGAATGGACGGAAGCATTTAAAAACTTAACATTGCAAGACTGTAAAGATTATATTTATGAGGTGACTATCGTTCGCACATATGATGGTTTTTTGTTAGAAAAATCTGTCGTAAATGATGGACTATCAAAAATTTTTACCGACATTAAATTTGAGGAGTCCGACCCTGAATTGGATCATGCAGGTGATATTGATTATTTGGGCTATGTTGGCAAATATGCTTTTGGTATCCAAATAAAACCTATTACCGCTGGGGCAAATTTTGCTAATTATAATATAAGTGACAGAATGAGTGTAAGTTTTGAGGAGTTTAGTGCAACATATAGCGGTAAAGTTTTTGTGGTATTTTCTGCAAGAGAAAACAATACAAAAAACATTGTCAATACAGATGTCATCGAAGATATAAGGCTTGAGATTAAAAGACTAGAAAATTTAAGTCAAAAATGATAACCAAACGATACATAATAACGTTTGAAAAAGTCATTTTGTATATAAGATAGCTTAGTTTTCAATATATCAAAAAACTTTGTGTTTGATTCTGCCGTATAACTATAACTCAAATCATCCATATCTTTGATCATACCAAAGATAATATCGCTACTATCTACATCGTTGAAGTTGTATTTTATACCAGCGAAAATATCATCTTGACCTGTCGTGGTATTTTGCTGTTTTATGTTTGATTTGTAATACTCTACCAAGATAACTATGTCGTTTTTGTTTAAAACTTTAAAAAAAGTTCGTTCATATCCTATACCTGCTTTATAAAAGTTTGTATTTTTTGTGTTTGTATTGATATATTCGAGTTTAAATATATTTGAGCCTACTATTGCTGTGGTGTAGTTGATGTATTGTGTATTGTTGTCATCGTGTTTGGCTATAAAACCAAAATCAACTCCGTTTACTATATCTATAGCGCCAGAGTATTTGAGATATTTTGTGATATTGTCGTCATATTTTGAAGCGATAAACGATATATCAGTGTCATTTTGAAAAAAATACTCAAAAGTTATAGCATCGGTTCCTAATTTTTGGTCTTTGTCAAATCTATCTAAAGTGGTGTTTTTTTGATTGTAGATATCTGCTATGTTATCTATCTCAAGTGCACCCCAATACTTGATATCGCGACCCAGTTTTATCGTGATATTTTCAAACTCCTTTTGTATGTATAGTTCGTTGAATTTTAGATATGACTTATCTTCATATTGTTTGTCATAAAGCCCTATGATATTTGATAGTAGTTTATAATCATCAAGATAAGTTTTTAGCTCAAAATTCATACTAACATATCGTGATATGTTGTCGTCAATCATAGGGTGCTTGTAGTTTATCTTTTCATAGTGAGCTGTGACATCGCCTTTGGTTTGTATATCAAAAGCAAATAAAAACACAGACACAAAACATAAAAAAAGAGTGTGTCTCATAGGCTAACGTTTGAGTTTTCTTTTTGTGAAATCCTTGTCTTGTAGTGCAACTTTTATCTGTCTGTTTGTCCACTTTAGTATGGTTTGTTTTTTGTTTTGGTGGTTTGTCATATGAATTCGTCCCATAAGATAAACACCATCTATCTTTTTCCAATCGGTAAATATAGCAGTTTTTAATAATTCACTTTTTCTATCAAAATATTCAATCTTTTTGACAAGATATGTTGTTTTGTCTATCCATGTGATCTGTTTGGTATAACCGCTATTTTCATCTGTTGGGTATCTTGTGCCTTTGTAGCATTTGACACTATCAAGCACCACATCTTCAAGAGTTTTGTCATAAGTGAACTTTTCCCAAGAGCTATTTGCTGTATCTTCATAAGAAAACTCACTACCCATAAATGAACCAGATTTGTTTGAACTTGCTATTCGTTTGGCTCTTTTGAGTGCTGGTAGATATAACCATTGGTCGTCATCGCTATCGATATGTTCGTGTGTTAGCATTTTGGTGCCCTTGACATCTGCTGGAGTTAAAAACTCCATAAGTGATTTGTCACCGTTTTTGCCTTCGAGTACAACACTTTTCATCTTTCGCACTGTTTTTTGATTGTTGGCGTTTATCAGTATCATGGTCATATCTGATTTGCTACTTATAAAGCCATCGGTTGTGGCATCGCTTTTTTTTGATAACTCTTTGTTTGTGATAGCCACCAACAACGAAAATGACAAAATCATTATCATCAAACTTTTCATATATTCTCCTTTTTGTTATTCTATCATAAATTTGCTTATAGTTTTATGTTTTTTATGTATAATGATAAGAAAATAGAATATATAGATATTGTAGGAAATAACAATCAAAAACAAGCCAAAATTTAAATATAAAGATAATATGAAAAAAGCAGTTGTTTTGCCTTTCGTGCTTATGTTTATATTATCCTTTTCTATTTTAGTGGTGAATTTTGTCGAAAGGACAAGCCATATCATAAAACAAAATCCATATCAAGATATCATCATATCAAATACAGCCATAAACTCAATAAAAGCAACTATCAAACAGGCTTTGGCTCCTTACAATGAGGTTCCAGACAAAGAGTTGCTCGATGTTTTGGGCAGCATAACAACAACAGACAAAAAAAATATAATATCCATGAGTGTCAAAGTCAAAGAAGTGCCTACATTGGTAAATATAAATAGAATGTTTAAATACAATCAGCAGTTTAAGCAGTGGAAACTCAAAGACGATATAAGAATCTGGCTTGTAGATACTTTGAGTTTGAAATATGAGTTAAGCGAACCATACTATTTGATACTTTTACTTGAAAATACACTAAATCACAATAGCGAGATAGTTTCAGGAAACTTTAGATATAATGAAGGAAAAATATATAGTTTAAAACATTTTTATGAAATGGTTGATTATTATAAATACTTCACAAGTGATGAGATGATAGATAAAATAAAATTTGAAAAAATATTTAGTTTTGATGATGATAATTCTACAATGTATTGTGAAGATATCACAGAGCCTATCAAAAAACTAATATCTGATGATTATGATGTAGACAGCAAAGATATCGATTGTCTTGATCCAACTTCTACAGTCAAAACAAAATTAAATAGTCTTGGTATCAAGCATAGCACAGAATATAAATCGCAAAGGCTTGCTGGTGAGATTATGTTTGAATCAAACAACCGAAAAAAGATAGCTAACTTCGTATACGATTTCAAAAAAAAGGAGATAACAAATTTTGACATTCGGTTTTAGTTCAAGCAGTGGCGATAACTTTTTTTTGGATAAAAAAACACAGGAGTTCCCAACCCATAGCGTAAATTTGATATTGTCTCCTAGCTTTTATTGGACAAGACTTCAAGAATTACCGGTGCATACTGTATATGGAGCGAGAGAGTATTCTGCATCTATATTTGAAGGTTTGTTGCCTCAAGGCAAATGGACATATTTTGTGCAAAAAGAACAAAGTGGTTTGTATAGATTTTTTGCATTTTGTCAAGATGATATTTTAAATTTTGTTGAAACTATAGGTGGCGACAAAGAAAATATCAAGTCTTTGTATTTTGCACAAAATGAATTTGGCGATGTATTAGAGGATGATGAAAGTAGATTTATATCTATAAATTCTCAAAACTGTATCACAAAAGCAAACAACACGGTTGTGTTGGTTCCACAAAATATGATATCAAATAGTGTGGATATAAAAGATATTTTAGATAATATAAAACTCTCCAACAACGATATAAAAATAGACACACAAATAAGCATAAACACAGATATATTTATGGTATTGGTCGCTATTGGTTTCATATTTTCTCTTGGATTTATCGTCAATATAATTGATCACAACATAAAAATATCAAATTTGGAAAATAAAACAAAACAAAGAATCAAAACTTTAGAACTTCCTGAAACATCGTTTGAACTTGAAGCTTTGGAAAAGCAAAGCTACGCCGATACACAAAATCAAATCAATATAAGAAAAAATATCAAACAAATAAGCTCTATAAAAGTCGCACAATATGGCAAAATCAAAAAAATAGTCATAACAAAAGAAAAGTTGTCTATATATGACTAATACAATCAAAAACTACATAATGTTGTTGTTTTTATTTGGTTTTATACTTCTTTTTGTTCTGGCAAATCTATATGAAACAAAAAGAAGTGAAGCAGTTTCAAAGTATAAAAATATTGACAAGTTGCTATCAAGTATAGAAAATAATAAAGACAAGTTTACATTTGAAACAACAAAAACTATATTAAACTCACCTGCATTTAAACAATACATACAAACAGACAAAAAAGGCAGAAAAACAACTATTGTGTTTGAGGCACCTTTAAATGTGGCAAATGCATTTATAAGAAAACTTGCTAATTCTGATTCGCTTATAGGCGAAATAGAGATACAAAAACTAAAAACTAAAATCAAGCTAACAATCAGGATAAACGATGTTTAAGCTAAAAGATATTTTAATGCTGCTTTTAAATAGATTTAAAGAGTTAGGCGACATACAAGCAAATAAAGCAGTGAGGTTCTTTTTGTATACTATTTTGATTTTATTTTTTTTGATTTTCTTTGCACCAAAAGAGCAACTTTATTTTTATTTAGAACAGAAGCTTCAAGATAATAAAATCGTGATATATCAAGAAAAAGTCCAGCCAACTAACATTGGCATAGTGCTGAAAGATGGTTTGATTAGTTACAATAAAATTTTCATAGGACTTTTTAGTGATTTATCCATAGGCTCATACTGGTTTAAGACAAACATAACAATAAATAATTTTTTCATAGACAAGGATTATAAATTTTTTATGCCATCAAAAATAGACAAAATAGACATATCTCATAGTCTTTTAAATCCATTGAATGTGATAATAGTAGCTTCAGGCGAGTTTGGTAAACTAAATGGTTCATATGATTTAATCAGCAATAAGCTTAAACTAAACCTAACCCCAAGTGAAACGATGAAAACAAAAAAAGAGTTGTTGAAATTTATGCTCAAAACAAAAGACGGATACAAATATGAGAAATAGGGGTTTGTTTGCAAATATGCTATTTGTTGTAGCTTTTATATATTTGTTTATGGCGATAATTAAGATATTTTTGCCGATAACTTCTGTGGAAATACAAAAAGATATCAATTATAATTTTGCTTTTAATTATTCACTGCAAAATATTTATAATGACGATACAAATAAAACCAAACAACCGGTCAAAAAAAGTATAAATTTTGAGCTAATAGGCATATATAGTGATGGCAAAAAAAGTGTAGTAATCATAAGCAAAAATAAACAAACAAGCATTCTATCTATAGGAGAAGAGTATGATGGATTTGAACTAATAAAAACAACAAATATATTAGCAATATTTACAAACAACAACAACGAATATGAACTTTCTATAGAAGATACAAAAGACAAAAAAATAAATAGCTCATTTAAGATAGAAAAAATTGACCCATTGTCTACCTATGATGTAGAGTATAGCGATATACAACAATACAAAAATAACCCAAAAAAATTGTGGAGCGAGATAACAATAAACAAAAAACAAGTAGGCTATATGGTCGATAAAATCAAGAAAGATTCAAAGATAGCATCTTTAGGTTTAAAAAAAGGTGATATAATCAAAATGGTAAACGGCCAAGATATTCAAAGTGATGGCGATGCTGTGAAACTTTATAAAAGTATAAATGAACTTGAGTTTATGACTATAACTGTTTTGAGAGATGGTGAGTATGTTGATTTGGAGTTTAATATAATAGGACAAAAAGATGAAACCATAAATACAACAACAGAAGAAGAACAATCAAACAATACAAAAGAACAGACAAACCAAACCAATAAAACAAACAAACCAATAAAACAAAAAAAAGAACAAGCAGAACAAAACCAATTAGAAGAACAAACAGCAGAACAAAACCAAACAAAACTGAAAAAAACAGAACAGAACCAAACAGACAAGGATAGCAAATGAGTAAAATATTTAAAATTTTGATGATTGTAGCACTTTTTAGTGTATCTTTATCAAGCAGAGATACTGTTGATATAAATTTTAAAGGTCTAAGCATAAAAGATTTCGTGAAAATGGTAGCAAAAATACGCAATGAAAATATATTGATAGATAGTAAATTAAGCGGAAATATAAACTTCATATCGGTCAAACCAATACCAAAGAAATCTCTTATGACACTACTTAATCATGTATTAGAAACAAAAGGATACACACTTGTAAGAACAGGACACAAGTATCTAAAAATAGTTAAAATAATAGACGCAGGAAGATCAGGACTACCAGTAAATACAACGAGAGATACTTTTCAAATAGTTACAGAGATAATAGAAGTAGATGGCATGAATGTTGATTTGCTTGTGACAAAGCTAAGACACTTGGTTACTAAAAATTCAAAAATAACCACCTCAAAAGAAACAAATGCGTTGATAGTTACTGATTACCCTGACAAAATTAAAAGTATCAAAAAGATTATAAATCTTCTATCAAGTAAAAGTCAATTGAAAACAAAGGTGATAAAACTTGATTATATAAAAGCTGATGTTATAGGGCCAGATATCAAAAAAATTACGAAAAACCTATTTGATCCTAAAATAGCTAAAAACAATCTTGATATCATAATAAACAACAAAACAAACTCTATAACACTTGTAGGGCGCCAATCTCAAATAGACAAGGTAGCAGAGCTTATATATGCAGCAGACAATCAAGATGATAAATCATCTATAGTGATGGAAGTCATACCCATAAACAATAGTAGTGCAGAAGAGATGATAAAAATATTGGAGAAATTCTATGCTAAAAAGGGCAAAAATATCTTATATCAACCAAGCTTTATGAATGACAAAGAGCTTAACTCTGTGATAGTTCGTGCAAGGAAAAGAGACATAGATGACATATACGATGTTATCAGAAAATTAGATATACCAAAACCACAAGTATTTGTCAAAGCAAAAATAGTAGAAATATCAAATGAATTAGCAAGCGATATCGGGTTGAAGTATGGATTGGCAGGCGGGCAAGTTACTAGCAATGCTCTGGTTACAATGAGTGCAAATATGGGCGGCCAAGCGATAGCAGTGGACAATAATCTTATGAGTTATATTGATACACCAACTAATATCAAGGATTTTTTAGCATTGGGCGCTACGTTGTCGCTGCTTGAGAGAGATGGAGCGGCTGAAGTTTTAAGTGAGCCATCGTTGTTGTGTCTAAATAATAAAGAATCAGAAATATATGTAGGCAACACGCAATCAGTAGTCACCTCTACAGCTAAAGAGGCTTCAAGCACAGCAAGCACAACAAATAGCTACAAAAGAGAAGAGATAGGTTTGACACTTAAGATAAAACCAAGGTTGTCAAGTGATAACAAAGTAACACTTGAAGTAGAGACAGTGATAGAGGAT
>Ga0164315_10000233_pt1 | contig 36071 bp, 27 predicted proteins | sample GuaBasSedimGuay6_FD_113737 | JGI IMG/M metagenome (GOLD analysis project Ga0164315, IMG submission 113737) | Subseafloor sediment microbial communities from Guaymas Basin, Gulf of California, Mexico - Guay6, Core 4569-2, 0-3 cm | ecosystem: Environmental > Aquatic > Marine > Hydrothermal vents... | reverse complement strand
CCAGATTACAGTCAGGTTACGGTGTGTTATGCGGGTTTTCATATCAGCGCATCAGGTAGACCAGGGGGAAAAGTATCATCCAGACGATATCAACCATATGCCAGTAGGCCGCCCCGCTTTCAAGGCCCTGGCTCTCGTCCGGCCCGTAGTCGCCCCGCTTGACCTTTACTGCGAGGATTACCAGGACTCCGACCCCCAGCACGACGTGAAGAAAGTGAAAAGACCCCATGAACAGGTACAAAAAGTGGAACGAATCGGTATCGAGATCATAACCGGCAGCAAAGTGATGACCTATTTCATAACCTTTAACAAACAGGAAACCCACACCAAAAAGTATTGCCACCCACAGGTTTTTCAGTGCGCTTGATTGCTTACCCGACGCATTGGCAAGCACCGCGGCGGCAGCCAGCCAGCCCGAGGTCAGTAACAAAATTGTATTGGTCATACCAAGCCAGGGGTTCAGAGTAAGCTGGCCGGATACGAAGACCTCGGGGTTGAGCATCCTGGCAAAGGCAAAGGAAACGAAAAACACCGAAAACACCAGCAACTCGGCGTAGATGAATGCCCACACGGCAAGATCACCATGCGGGTACTCACGCTTCGTGTCGTACCCGGGGGTAATTTCAGCTGTTGAGTTGGATGGTGATTTGTTCATGTTAAAGAAAAAACCGCGGTGAATTCCTCCACCGCGGTTCTTTTATCACAGGGCGTAACCCTATTCAGGAAGCCTCTTCCAAAGCAGGTTTTTTCGCCGTAAACATCGCTACAAGATACAGTATCAAACCAGCCACGAAGACCAGGCCGGCCGCTTCACGCATCCAGTAGAAGACCGCCAGTTTCTCCTGAACGGCCATAAAGGTCTGACCATCGATGCGCTGTAACCAGATCTGCAGTATGCCTGCGCCGGTGAGGAACAGGGTGATAAACACCATGCTTACACTCATCAGCCAGAATGACCACATTTCCATTACCTGGGAACGTTCATCATTGGCGTCGCCATGCCCTTTCAGGTGTGGCCATGCATACGAGATGATAGTTAGTACAATCATTACATAAGCACCGTAAAACGCCAGGTGACCATGCGCGGCAGTAATCTGTGTGCCATGCGTGTAGTAGTTAATCGGAGCCAGGGTGTGCAGGAAGCCCCATACACCAGCACCAAGGAAAGCTACAACCGCAGTTCCCATGGCCCAAAGTACCGCAGCCTTATTGGGATGGTCCCGACGCCGCTTATTAACCATATTGAAGGCAAATATCGTCATCAGGAAGAATGGTATGGGTTCGAGTGCCGAGAAGACAGACCCTACCCATTGCCAGTAATTTGGTGTACCGATCCAGAAATAATGGTGTCCGGTTCCGAGTATGCCGGTAATCAAAGCCATGGCGACGATCAGGTAAAGCCATTTATCAACGACTTCACGATCAACACCGGTGGTTTTGATCAGCACATAGGCAAGCAAGGACGCCATGATCAGTTCCCAAACACCTTCTACCCAAAGATGCACGACCCACCACCAGAAATACTTATCCAGTACCAGATTGCTCGGGTTATAGAATGAGAACAGGAACAGAAGCGCCAATCCGACCAGGCCGGTCAGCAATATCACGCTGACCACGGTCTTGCGACCCATCAACACTGTCATTCCGACATTGAATATAAAGCCCAGCGCGACAATCACTATACCTACCTTGGTGATGGTTGGCATTTCAAGAAATTCTCTGCCCATCGTCGGGAAATAAGCATTACCAGTGACTTCAGCTAACCTGGCATATGGCATAAGCAGGTAACCCACAATGGTGAGTGCGCCGGCAACCAGGAATACCCAGAACAATAACTTTGCCAGCTTGACACTGTAAAGCTCTCGTTGTGACTCTTCCGGTATCAGGTAATAGGCGGAGCCCATAAAACCGAATAACAGCCAGACGATCAACAGGTTCGTATGAACCATACGTGCTGTGTTAAAGGGGATCAGGGGGAACAGGAAGTCACCCCAGACATATTGTAAGCCCATGATCAAACCGAATATGATTTGGCCAAGGAATAAACCTAAAGCCGCCAGGAAGTAAAGTTTGGCGACCGCTTGTGATTCGTATTTCATACTATCCTCCAATTAACCCTGTATGTTGGGTGGCCAGTTCTGAGTGTTGATCTGGCTTGAATAGACCAGAAATTCGACAACTGCATCCAGTTCTTCATCGGTTAGATTGAATTGGGGCATGCTGCGGCGACCAGGTATACCTTCTGCCGGGCGAAACTGGATAAACGCTTTAATCGCTTCTCTTGATTCACCATAGCGCTGATAGACATTACCCAACTCAGGTGCGAAATACGCCCCTTCACCAAGCAAGGTATGACAGCCGATACAATTATTGTTCTCCCAGACTTCCTTGCCGTGTTTGACCTGTTCTGTCAAAGCGGCCCGGTTATCCAGTTCGGGAATGGTTTTTATAGTATGAAATGTTAACGCAAGAAATATCAGGACAAAAAACAAACTGCCCCCGAAATATATATTTCTTGCCATACTTTTGGTAAAGACTTCGTTCATGCAAGCTCTCCTTTTTACGATTAAGCCCGGCCGGCAAACGGACATAATCTCCGACGGACCGACAAATTGTACTGTGGCATTGTCGCTAAAAAATTGACCCTGATCAACTGGAGCAATATAAATAGGCAAAAAACAGGGGGATAAGTGAATAAAAGTATAAAAACCGAAGGTACGGGCAACTATACTCAGCCAGGCAGGACTGAATGCCAGACCAAAATGTTTCTCAAGGTGAAGTGAAATGCTACGAAACAAACTACCCGGCAAGGGCACCAACATATTTTCTGTCATGACAGAAATGGCCCGTCAACATGGTGCCATCAACCTCTCCCAGGGCTTCCCGGATTTTGAGGGGCCACAGGCATTGCGTGAGCGTGTCGCCTACCACATGGATCACGGGCACAATCAGTATTCACCACTGGCCGGTATCCCCGAGTTGCGCGAACAAATCGCTGGCAAGGTGCTGGACCTTTATGGTTGTAAGGTCAACCCGGATAACGAGGTGGTCGTAACACCCGGTGCAACCGAGGCGATTTTCTGTGCAATCACAGCGGTGGTTCACCCCGGTGATGAAGTCATCATTTTCGATCCAGCCTACGATACCTATGAGCCCAGCGTCACACTGAACGGTGGCGTGACCAGGCATATCGCCCTGACCTACCCCGACTTCAGCATTGACTGGCAGCAGGTTCGCGATACCATCACCGACCGCACCCGTATGATCATTCTCAATACGCCCCACAACCCGACCGGGGTTGTGTGGACCGAGCAGGACATTCAACACTTGCGCGACGTCATTGCGGGCCATGACATCCATTTGCTCTCGGACGAGGTCTATGAGCACATCAGCTTCGATGGTTTGCTGCACCGCAGCCTGCTGTGTTATCCAGACCTGGCAGAAAAAGCCTTCGTGGTTTCTTCCTTTGGTAAAACCTACCATACCACCGGTTGGCGGATAGGCTATTGCATCGCACCACGACCCTTGATGGATGAACTCCTTCGCATACACCAGTTCATCAACTTCAGCACTGCCACACCGATGCAGTACGCCATCGCGGATTTCCTGCGTGACTGCCCTCAACATCACCATGAGCTCGGTAATTTCTATCAGAAAAAGCGGGATTTATTTTGCGAACTGATGGCTCCATCGAGGTTTAACCTGACCCCATCGGCTGGAACCTACTTCCAAATTGCCGACTACAGCGCGATCAGCGATGAACCGGACACTGAGTTTACCGCCCGCTTAACACAGGGATACGGGGTGGCAGCAATCCCGGTCTCCGTGTTTTACAAGGACCCACCAAAACAGCAGGTGGTTCGCTTTTGTTTTGCAAAGCACGATGACACGCTGCGCGAAGCCGTAGCGAAGCTCACAAGCTTATAAACTTAAGGGTATGTAATACCTATTTGGGATAAGCAACCGCTTTCTATATATATTTTATGTGACGATTTGGCCCAATCCAGCTTGCGAAACGCCTTATATATGCGTACTCTCTTATTTTGGGGAGACAATTATGGTCGCCATTTGATCTACGGATGGAACAAAGGGACGCTCGGAACATCGCTCTGCCGATGCCAGACCGGGCTCGAAGGAGACTACCAAGATGAAAAATGAAAGTACCAGCAGTGTACTCGGCCACCTGGTCGAAATCACCCACGAGTATTTTGTTGCACTTTTAAAACCAGATCTGGAAAACATTTCCACCGACAAGATGATCGGCATGGACAAGGTTCGGATTGGCCAGGTTGGCTCTTACCTGCTGGTCAAACAGGCTGGCAGCAAACTGTTGTGTATGGTGGAAAGCATGTGGTCGGAAATCTCATCCGAAGGCCTCGATGTACAAAAACTCCGTATCACACCGCTCGGTGAGTTCGATACCAGTGGTGATTTCACACGCGGCGTCAACCACTTCCCGACAGCCGGTGCGGAATTGCACCTGGTTTCCAACTGGAATCTCGAAAGAATATTTTCCGACTATAGCGATGTGTATTACAAGGTCGGCAAACTGAGTGCCTTTGAAGCCATTGATGTATACCTTGATGCTTCAAATTTTTTCGGCCGGCATTCTGCAGTACTGGGACAGACGGGCTCGGGTAAATCATGGACAGTGACCAGCCTGATCCAGTCGGCATTGCACTATATGCCCAATGCACACATGATTATCATGGATCTGCACGGTGAGTATGGCGATAACAAGACCGATCCATCCAAGACCTCACCATTTCCAAACAGCAAGGTACGCTGCCTCGACGCCCTTGATCTGGAAATGCCGTACTGGTTATTGACCTACGCAAACCTGGCTGAAATTTTCATCTCCCAGGATGATATCAATGCCACGGTACAGCTTGCATTCTTGCGCGGGGCATTGAGTGAACTACGAATTGAGTCCAACAAGGACTCGGGACTGGGCCATATCACCGTGGATTCACCCGTCCATTTCTCACTGGACGTACTACGGGAAAAATTTGAATTAGCCAATCAGGAAACCTCTGATTTTGGTCGCGTCAAAGGGCCTTTGTACGGAAAGTTTGATCAATTACTGGTGCGAATGGACAGCCTGTTGAATGACCGTCGTTATGACTTCATGCTCAAGCCGAAGATCCGTACTTCCACGGCTTCACTGGTGGACCTTATGCGTGACTTCGTCGGTCTGGGCGATCCCAAGGCCAACGTGACCGTATTGAATCTGAGCGCCGTGCCGTTCGATGTGGCGCCCACCGTTACTGCCCTGATCGGCCGCCTGGCCTTTGAATTCAACTTCTGGAATCCGAAATGCCTGGAATTCCCGATCTGGCTGGTGTGTGAAGAGGCGCAGGAATATATCCCGCGCGATGCCAACACACGTTATAAAGAAGCACGCCGTACCATGGAGCTCATCGCCAAGGCCGGACGTAAATATGGTGTTGGTCTGTGTATCGTCAGTCAACGCCCGCACGAGGTGTCAGAAACCGTGCTGGCACAATGCGGCACCTTCCTGTGTCTGCGTATTTCCAACCCGGACGATCAGGATTACTTACGTGCCATGGTTCCGGATGCAGCACGCGGCACTTTCTCGGCAATTACCTCGCTGGCACGTGGTGAAGTGGTCGCCATGGGTTCAGCTGTACCCATGCCGGTACGTTTCCAGATGAACCTGCCCAACCCACCACCAAACTCACAAGATGTTGATTTTGCGGGTAAATGGGCCAGGGGCGGCGAAGAAATTGACGTCGAACGACTGGTCAGTAATTGGCACAGGCAAATTCGCTAGAATAAAGGGCAACGCTCAATCAGGGGTCAGATTCAAATGCGCCAAACATTAGTCACTTGGCGTATAAGCTTCAGCGCATTTGAATCTGACCCCGGCGGAGCCTGCGGCGTAGCATTTTCTCCGCAAGACGGGTAGCAGCACCGGGACGACTCCAGGGGCATACGGCAATACAAATCCCGCAACCATGAGTCTCGTTGAAGTACGGGATGCACTTGTCAAAATCGACGTACCACTTCTCAATACCGCGCACTATTTTTTTACCATCGGAAATGGCATCCACCGGGCAGGCATTGATACACACCTGGCAGCGCGTACAAAAGTCATCGGCAGCGAACTCCCGGGCAGGATCAGCGAGCAGTGGCATATCCGTCATAACTGCCGACAGACGGAAAGATGAACCGTATTGCCGGTTGATGATGTTGCCATGTTTGCCCAGCTCACCGAAACCGCATGCCAGAGCTGCCGGGGTCAACGTCACGGGCCCGGCCCACGGGCCTGCATGCGGCTCCGAATGATAGCCGCGGTCACGTAACCAGTTTGCAAGATAAGCGGCCGTGCGGGCAGCGCGGTTGTACTGCACTGAAACTTCCAGGGCCGAAGCCGTATCGGTATCAGAGGAAGGTGCCTGCGCCAGCCTGGCGTGGTCCATTTCAACACCAAGGACAATAATCCATGGAAGGGTCTCGGACCCGCAATCATCATAGGACCAGTCCGGATCCATTCTTACAATACCCACCAGGTCGGCTTCGTGCTGAAGCGCGAAATCCTTGACCCTGGCTGTCCAGTTGAGTGGATTGTCCTCTGCCCTCGTCAGAGCTACCGGATTCAATGTTTGCGGACCGCGATCACCTTCAGCATAGACTGTCTTGAAATCCTCAACCCGGTTAAAGCGCTCGACCATCCACTTCTGAATTCTGCCGTGTGGAATATCCTTCGGGTTATGCCAGTAAACCCGCGTTGGGCGCCGAAATTCTTTTTCACCCAGACCATTGATGTCATTGCCGGAGCGCCCGGGCATCAGTGCAAGCTGTTCAGGGTTCGGATGGAACCTGGGCTTAAGCGGTTTAACCATTCAGACTTCCCGGATTACCATGCACTGCCAAGTGCAACTGTGATCGACTGGCCGCTGACACCGCTTGATTCCTCCGAGGCCAGGAAAGCGATCATCTCGGCCACTTCACGGGGCGTGGCGACACGACCTGGCGGATACAGTGCAGCACGCTCCCGCCATACTTCTTCAGCCGTGATATCACGCTCCCTGGCTTCAGCCCTGGCCGAACGCTCGGCCATTTCCGTGCGCACCCAGCCGGGTAGCACGGCATTCGATGTCACACCGTATGCACCGCCATCCTGCGATACCGAACGCATCAATCCGAGCAGGCCGCTTTTAGAACTGTTATACGCACATCCGGCATGTTCAGCATTCCTGGCAGCGGTCGAACTGGTATATACCACGCGCCCATAACCGCGTTCGCTCATGCCTTTCACCACTAAACGTGACAGGTGAAATGGCCCATCCAGGTTGATCCGCATGGTCTCATCCCAGGTTTGGATATCCTGCTCCCAGATCACTTTTTCATGGGCGGAACCGATACCATGATTACACACAAGAATATCGATCGGCCCCAGTCGTGCCAGGGTTTCCGAGACTGCCAGTTCGCAACCCTTTACTGTTTCAAGATCGGCAACCGTGTATTCCAGGCCTACATCCACCAACTCATCCTCGCTGCGGGCAACACACATCACGCGCGCACCCCTGCATGCCAATAGTTCTGCGGTTTCGCGCCCGATCCCTCGACCGGCACCTGTCACCAGTGCAACCCTGTCTTTAACTCCTGCCATGACCATTCCTGTTCATTGTCCGCCCGTATTCGGGCAAATAAATTCCCCTATCGGGTATATCTTATTATTTCCTCTGAAACTTTGTTGGCCTGAACGTCGCCAGCATAGAACCACATGCGTTTCCTGCCAAAGTTCTGATACATATCAAACTGATCATCATAGTGTGGGCCCTTTTCGCCGGATGGAGAGACAAACGCATTCTGGCCCGGCGGGGTCACCTCCCATCCTGCAATGGCACCTTCCCGCATAACGATCATGTTGTTTTCCGTACCACGATTCTGCTCGATGGGCGCAGTCTTGAGTTCATCGCTTCCGGCCTGTGGTACACCCAGGAAATTCTTGTAGGAAAACGGCCTGGTCGCCACCGGCATGCGAAAGGCAGATAACTCATCACCCTGCTCTGCCGTTAGCAACTCAAGAGTTGCGGAAAGCGCCCGGGCAATCACGGCCGAGGTATCTTCACCATTGAGAAGGTCATAAGCACCGCGACCGGAAAGTGATTCGATAACCGCCTTCATACCGGACTGGATGTTGGTACCAGCACCCGTGGGTTTATCGGCAGTGGGATAGCCCAGACCTGAAAATGGCCCGTAAACCTCGCCGAGATCGTCAGCCAGCACGTTCTTGAGCAGTACACCGGCAAAGGTACGAAAAATCACAGTGGCGGCCTCGTCATAGTTGCCATCCCGGTCGCTATCGAGTGACTGTCGGTTCCAGCTTTGCAGGATTTCATTCGCATTGGCCAATCGCCCGTTGTGCTGTTCCTGTACCGCATGATCAATCAGGGGCAGCAGGTACGCGGCGTGAACATCTGCATATGAGCTTGTCCTCAATATCTCCCAGGCCTCGTCGGGTGTGAATGTATCCCGGCCATCAAGGGCGTCATGCAGGATATCAATGCGATCAGCCCCGGACCAGCTGTAAAAAAAGAAGTCAGGGTTCATAACACCCTGACCGGGTTTGTTGTTCCAGTTGGCAATATAGTTGGAAACCGGATTCTTGACGTGCGGGTTGGCCTGTTCAATCGGCATGCGGGCGATCCAGTCCATACTGCCGTCACCGGTCACCGGAAAACGATTGTCATGGCCGGCAACACGTTGTGGATACTGGCCACCGAAGAAGTAGCCGATATTCCCGTGCACGTCTGCATAGTACATATTGACGTTGATCGCCGATTTGGCTGCTTCAAGCTCCCAGGATTCGAAATCACCCGCGTGTGTTGCTGCCACCCAGGCCAGCAGGGTATCCAACTCACCGCCATCCCAGGCCCTGTGTTTTGCATAGGCGACGCCGGCAGCAGGAACCATCTGAACAATCGGGCCGTGGACAGACCGGTAAACGTCGAGCTCAATCGCTGCTTCACCGCGAACCCTGATAACTTCAGTGCGGCGTTCGAAATCCCGATACTCACCTTTGTACCAATACTGCTCCGGGTTATCCGGATTAAGCTGCTCGGAATAAATATCAACAATATCGCCACCCGCCCAGGTGCTGCCCCAGGTAATGGTCTTATTGTGTCCGAACATGATCATGGGGTAGGCAAACGGCGTATTGCCGACCACATCAATGCCGGCACCGTGCATACCGATGGAATAAACATAGGCCGGATTGAACCAGCCAAACTGCGGCCCGTTAACGAGTATGGAGTTTGCCCCCCTGGTCTTGTCTTTACCCAGTATATAAATATTGCTAAAACCGGTCGTAAGCGGCCCGGAGGATATCTCGTGATTTATCGGCGCTTCTAAAGGCGCGTTAACGGCCGCAAGATTATCCGGCACCTGCACCGACCAGTTTTCACGTGGGATTGTCGTCGCCGCGTTGTCGCTGAAACGCGGGTTCAGCAGGTCGAATAAGCGCCGGCCCTGCGCTTCGCCGTGTTGTGCAACCAGTGACTGATAAATCTTCAGGTTATACAGCTCAGTATTGAAGTCACCGTAACGGTTTGCCATGGTGCCGATAAATATCATCGCAACGTCGTAGGGCGTCCAGTTGCCGGGTTCAAAGTCGTAATCGATAAACTGTTTTGGTAACAACTCATCCGCATTGGCACGAATGTCTGTCAGCCAGGCATTCATACCCGCAGCGAAACCGGCAAAGATATCCCTGTCCTTAACCGCAAGCATATCCATTTGAGCATGAATAGAAGCCGGGTCGAATAGTGCCCGGGTGCCCTTATCGTATTCAAGGTAATCGGTCCCCAGCACCTCGGCGACCGTACCCTGGGTGCTGCGCCGGGTCATTTCCATCTGGAACAATCGATCCTGTGCAACCGCGTAACCATAACCGTAGTAAAGGCCATAGATATCGTCTGCATAGATATGCGGAACGCCATAGGTATCCCGCACCAGCCGAAACTGGTTCTGTGGTTCAAACGGCGCCTTGCCCGCACAGGCGGCCAGAACCAGCACAACGATAATCACCATAATATTTTTCATAGCTTATCCCACAAAAGAGGGCGCGCAAGCGCACCCTCTTTCGTCAATGTATAACTATGTAGTCTATTGCATAAACCAGGTTGCGGTAATGCCGTAGGTTTTCGGTGGTCCCCACACACCGATAACGCCGGGACCAACAACATAGGTGTGGGAGAAATAAGCCTCATTGGTGAGATTCTTACCCCAAGCCGCAACTTGCCAGGCGCCGCTGTCGCTGGTCCAGCCAATACGGGCATCCAGCAAATCCTGCTCATCAATGACTGTTGCTGTAAACAGGAAGTCATTCAACTGCTCATCGATATGGCTGAACTCTATATGGAAATCAAAGTTACCTACACCGGTCGGTAAATTGTAATCGGCCATGATGTTGTATGAGGTCTCCGGAGCCTGGCGTAACTGTGTGCCCGACAGGTCCTGACCATTGATGACAAGATCCTGGGCTTCGGTATCAAGCAGCGCCAGGTTACCGGAGAACTGCAGATGCTCGGTCGCAAGCCAGGTGAACTCGGTTTCAAGACCATAAATATCCGCAGAGCCGACATTGGTAGTTATAAAGGTACCAAAAGCAGAACCCGGAACAGGACCAAAACGTACTATCTGGAGATCCTGGTAGTCCATGTAAAAGGCGGTCATATTCAACCTGAAAGTATTATCGAAGAAATCAGCCTTCATACCCAGTTCAAAATTGGTGACCGTTTCCTGATCCACAGGATTGCTGGCCGCAGACTCAACGCCCTGTGATCCTGCAAAACCACCACTCTTGAAACCCCTGGAAATGGTTCCGAAAAACATCATGGTGTCACTCGGGAAAAACTGAGCAGCAATCTTCGGCGAGAAATCGCTCCAGCTATCCGACGGGTTGATCTCGAAAGCCTCAGCAATAATATTCAGGCTGCCACCCACACCGCCGCACTCCGGCCAGTTTTCAAACTGCGTGCCGATGATTGACGGATCATTGTCCCTTACCAGGTCACAATTGACCGAGATGGCGGTATAGTCTTTTTCATCACGTGTAAACCGGCCGCCGAGAGTGAAACTCCACTTATCAACTGGCTGCCATGTGGCTTCCGCGTAGGCGGCATAACTGGTTGTCTCATTACCTGTGAATGAATACTCATTACCGATCATTTCCTGTGAACCCGGATCGGTCAACTTCCAGGGCACATCAGGGTCGTCGTACGTACCAGGTTTTGTGATACGCCAATTCTCTGTACGTTCGGTTTCTTCACTCAGGTAGTAGACACCGGCGGTATACTGAAGATTACCATCAAGAGTGGATGTCCAACGAAATTCCTGGGTCACGGTATCAATGTCTTCAACGATGTCGTCGATAATTTCGTCAAATGGACCTATGGCGCCAAACGGCACGCCCAGAGATGGCATTTCCCAATCGGTCTCGACATTACGAAACGCGGTGATGGTTGTTAGCGTGCCCCGATCAAATGAAATGTCTCCCTGCAAGCTTACACCACCGGCATTTCTTTTCGAGAACCCTTGCCTGGCGATCGCGGTTTCCCAGTCATCCCCACCGCCGTTCGCAGCCAGGATTTGTAGCAAGGGAGCACGATTGACAACCGGAGTCCTGCCCATATCGTCACGGTCATCGTCCATGTAGTCAGCGGTCAACAACCATTCTGAGTTATCAGTGGTGTATTTCAATTGACCGCGTATTGACGACTGATCCTCATCCGCCACATCGGTACCCAGCGCAACATTTCGCACCCAACCATCGTGCTCCCTGTGCGTAAAGGAAATTTTTCCGCTCAGGTTTTCCGTAAAGGGTCCGCTGATCAGGCCACGATAGCGCAGGATGCCTTCGTTGCCGACCGTGACTCCTGCTTTGGCAGTGAAAAAATCAGTGGGTCTGGCCGTTACGGCATTGATCGCACCACCAATTGCATTGCGGCCAAATAATGTACCCTGCGGACCACGCAGAACTTCGATCCGGTCCAGGTCGAACATGTCAAAATTGATAGCTGCACCACGACCGATATAAACACCATCCAGAAATACCGCCACGGAATTATCCAGACCGGCGCCATCATCCGTCGAACTCACACCACGCAAAGAGATTATCGCCTGTCCCGGTGCGAACTCGCCGTAAGTCATACCGGGAACGCGATATGCTATCGTGGTCGGATCGAAAATATCGGCCTTTTCCAAATCTTCACCGCTGATGGCAGTGACTGATATTGCAATATCCTGCAAGTTCTCGGTACGGTGAGTAGCCGTTACCAGCACCTCCTCCAGACCCTGGTTTTCATCATTCTCATCCTGGGCGCTTGCCGTACCAACAATGGCACCAGCCACCAGCATCCCCAGACCACACTTCAATACCCTGCCCGCTATATTCATTATATTTATGTCCTCAGAAGTAGATCATTCATGACTTTTTATAAAACTGCCAGAATACTTTATACTTAAACTAATCTGCTTTTCAACAGCAAATGCGGAATTTATTATTCGTAAACCATGCATAAATCTTTGAAGATTAGAGTTTTTTCCAATCACACCAAAGCGATACAAGAATTAAGTACAAATTTCTAAATCTGTAACACTAATGCATTGAGGGCGGTCTGCCGCTGAAGTCGACGATGGATTCCAGGGTTTTCGCTATTGCCAGCAAGCGGCGATCAGATTGCTCCGGCCCGTCGATCTCCATACCCACCGGCAAACCCGATGTGGTTAAACCCACCGGCAGAGTTATGCCGGGCAGCGCCGCAATTGATGCGGGATCGGTATTGTGAATGTAGGTAGGTAATGTGGGTACCTGTTCACCATTGAGTTCGACCGACTCCAAACTGCCTTCAATCGGTCGGGCGGGTAATATCGTGGTCGGGAATATAATGGCATCCAGATTCTGGTTGACGAAGTATTGAGCAAAGTTCTTCCGGAGTTGTTCCCTGGCACGCATCGCTGCCGTGTAGACTTCCTCGCTGGTTTTGCCCTCACCGCTTACCAGGCCTAAAACCCCTTTGACATCCGGACTGGCGGCAACGGCGGTCAACTCCTCGAAGCTCACACCGGTATCAAATTCCTCCAGGTAGGCGGTCAAATCCCGCAGAACCTCATAAAAAGCAATTGGAAAGGCACTGTTTGCCATGAGTTCGTCAATATCCGGAATCTCGGTTTCAATTAACTGCACTCCGGCAGCGGTCAAACTCTCAAGCGTCGCTTCAACCACGGCGGCGGCTTCGGCATCAATATTCTGATAAAAATACGCCCGGGGCACACCGAGCCGGATTTCACTTGCCGGTATGGCTGCGATCACCCCGGCACCCGGCACGATCACATCATCAAGCACAATCAGGTCAGCAACGGTGCGTGACAGCAAACCAATGGTATCGCGGGTCTTTGAAATTGGCGTCACTGCCTCCGAGGGGTAACGCCCCATACTAGGACGGAAGCCAACGATACCTGTCAGTGACGGCGGTATGCGTACAGAACCGCCGGTATCTGTACCGAGCCCGGCCGCGACGATTCCTGCCGAGATTGCAACCGCCGTACCGCCACTGCTACCACCTGGGATCAAGCTGTCGTCATAGGGATTCTTCACCGCACCAAAACCGGCATTCTCACTGGTAATACCGAATGCAAGCTCATGCAGGTTGGTTTTGCCAAGAACAATGGCGCCTGCGGCCACCAGCCGGTTCACTACCTCATTGCTGGCCGTGGGTACAAAACCCTTTAAACCCGGGGTTCCAGCCGTATTCTGCATACCGGCAACATGAATATTGTCTTTTATGACCAATGGAACACCATGCAAGGGACCCAAAACCTTCCCGCTGGCGCGCATGCTGTCGAGTTCGGCGGCCCTCTTTACGGCACCCTCGGAGTCCAGCGTTATAAAAGCATTCAACCCCGAAAACTGCTCCGCTCTTGAAAGTGCATCACTGACAAGAGCCGTGCTATTGCTGCCACCACTTATCAGCAGGGTCGACAGACCCGCAATATCCGGATATGAAGGTGTAGCTACCGTGGTTTTCACCTTGTCGACTGCCACGGGCTCTGAACCAGGTTCGGGAGACTTCGAACACGCTCCCAAAACCAGCGTGAATACCAGTAAAATATGCCATATCCTCAAGATTTTCTCCTTATTCAGAACACATATATATGAAGTAATACTAATATAATTCATAATATGTGTTCAGTGCTTACAATAACAGACGGCAAACCATTGAAATTTGGCTTCCGAGGACGTATTTATTTGTTTCTGTAAGTATAGAATTAAATGCACAATTAATTGACTAATATCAAGTTGCAACAGACCCTCTTGCCCTACTATGCATGCCGAACCAAACATGATTGAAATTTATATCTTCACCGGGAAGACGGGACAGTTTTTTTTTCGACTTTTCAGGTACCAGGAGTAAGTAGAATTGAACCAGACAGTCAAAAGCAAACTGACGATCACTGCAGTTCCTGAACATACTGTAGAGATCATCACCAATTCCGGCGAAGGTGCGCAAAAGTGTGCCACGATCTTTGGACAAACATGTGCCAAGATGGGTAATGGTGTTTGGACAGTAGAGATTATCCCGGCAGAAATCGAACCCCCTCACCATACCGTCACCAGTACATCCGGGAACATTGTCCGGTTTGGAACGGAGAAGGTAACCAATTGGGGTGACCGCTCAAAACTGGCAATCGCATTTAATGACCAGGTATGCCTGTCACGTCACCGGCTTGATTCCTTTGCAGATGATTGCATCATTCTTCAGGAAAGTTCCTGGGAAAACCACGAAAACGAATCCATTCGCAAGATGTACGCGGAAGCCATGGAAGAAATGTCTTCCAAGAACTACCGTTTCATCCAGGTCCCTATCGAGGAAGAAACACTAAAAGTCGTTGACAACCCGCAGCACGGCAAGAATATGTTTGCGCTTGGCATGCTTGCGGAGATTTACCAGCGTGATCTGTCCATTATAGAAAAGCAGATTGCCCACATCTTCCACAAGAAGCCGGCCAAGGTGACAGAACTCAATATTCAGCTGGTCAAAAACGGCATGGAATGGGCGCGTGAAAACCTGGACTTTCAGTTTCACGTCGAAACCATTCCCGCAGTAGAAGACCGGGTTGTAATGAATGGCAACCAGGCCGCTGCACTTGGTGCGGTTGCGGCCGGCATGGAAATGTGTGCCATGTACCCGATCACGCCGGCAACCTCGGTTTCTCACGAGCTTGCCAGCATCATCGAAAATTACGGCGGTATCGTTCACCAGGCAGAAGATGAGATCGCTGCCGCTGGTGTGGCACTTGGCGCATCCTACGGCGGCAAAGTTGCATTAACGGTGACTTCTGGTCCAGGCATGGCACTGAAGACTGAATTTCTGGGCCTCGCGATCATGACCGAGATGCCGTTGGTCGTATTGGATGTCCAGCGAGGCGGACCTTCAACCGGTCTGCCAACCAAGGTGGAACAATCTGACTTGTTGTCTTCGATTTATGGCCAACATGGTGACGCACCGCGCGTTGTCATCGCACCACGTTCGATCGAGGAATGCTTTCATGCCATGGTTACCGCACGCCGTATTGCCGAGACTTTCCGTTGCGTGGTGATCGTGCTGACGGACGCAAACCTGGCTACGGGTGTACAACAATTCACCCGCCCCGTGTTTGATGCCCGCTGGCAGCAGGACCCGGTTGATTTCTCCCCGGTGGAAAAAGGCTTTCGTGCTTATGACTGGGATGCTGAAACCGGCCTGTCCAGACGTATCGTACCCGGCACGCCAGGCGGTGCGCACACCGTCACCGGTCTGGCACATGATGAATACAGCAATGTCTCCTATGATCCTGACAGCAATGAGCGGGGAGCAAGGATGCGCAGCCGCAAACTGGCTGTTTTCCAGTCCACCCTGATGCCGCCGGATATTCACGGTGATGAAGAAGGTGATCTGCTGGTGGTTGGCTGGGGTTCAACCCAGGGCGCCGTTGAAGAAGCCGTTGACCGCGCACGCGCTGAAGGCAACAAGGTATCAACCTGCCAATTAACCTTTATGTGGCCGCTGGAACCAGGCCTGAAAGAAATTTTCAGCCGCTTCAAAAAGGTCATGACAGTGGAGATCAATTACTCCGATACCGTGGGCGACCCGTACATCACCGAAGAGACACGCCGCTATGGCCAGCTTGCCTGGTTGCTGCGCGCACAAACACTGGTTGATGTTGATTGCTGGACGAGCTGTCCGGGACAGCCTCTCCGGCCTAATGATATTTACAATTCCATTATTGCAAAAAATGAGCAAGGAGCGTCCAAATGAGCAGCATTCCAATTTCCCTGCTGGAACTTGAAGACGACGCCTCAGCATGCCTGGTAGCAGATGATTATCAAAAGAAAGAGGGCAAGTGGTGTGCCGGTTGCGGTGACTTCGGCGCCCTGAACGCGGTTAAACGCCTGCTGGCAAAAGAACAGTTGAGGCCTGAAAAGATGGCCTTTGTTTCCGGTATCGGTTGCTCCAGCCGCTTCCCCCACTATGTCAACTCATACGGCTTTCATGGTATCCATGGCCGTGCCCTGCCGATTGCGACCGGATTGAAACTGGCCCGGCCCGAGCTCGATGTTTTTGTGGTTATGGGTGACGGTGATTGCACCTCAATCGGTGCCGGTCACTGGATACATGCAACACGCTATAACGCGAACATGACAGTATTGTTACTTGATAACAATATCTATGGTTTGACCAAGAACCAGACCTCACCGACAACACCGCAGGGTCACGCCTCAAATACCTCACCGCGAGGCTCGTTGTTACCCCCACTTAATCCATTACAGACTACGCTGGGCGTTTCGAACGCATCCTTTGTGGCGCAAACGGCCGACTGGGTGCCGGCACATCTGTATGCCACGCTGCAAGCTGCTTATGAACACAAAGGGTTTTCCTTTATCCGCATCCTGCAACGTTGCCCCAAGTTTACGCCGGACGTTTTTGCGAAACAGGTCAAAGACCCTGACTACACAGAGCTGTTGATACATGAAGACGGCGTGAACGCCCCTGGTCTGGACAAGCTTTTCAAAGCACAACGCGTACATGATCCAAAGGACATCGATGAAGCGCGTGCCCTGGCACAACGGGACGACAAACTTCGCCTGGGTATATTCTTTAAAGATGCCAGCTTCCCGGTCTACGATGAAATCCGGGCCGTACCCCCCGTCTCGGCAGAGGAAAAGGTAAACAGACTTAACAAGGAGTTCGATCGCTATGCCGTCTGAAGAAAGAAGAGCCATTGCGCTGGAAGCAATTCGCCCCCGCATTGATATGTTTCAAGCTGCATTAACCGTCACGGTAAACCAGGTGCGTGGCCTGCTGGCAGGTTCGGGAAATACTGCGGAAGATCAATCGGCATCCCTCGGAAAATTCGCCCAGGGCAAGGTCAACCTCGACCGCTTCGCGACCTTTACACCCAAGGCCGTTAAAATCGACGCCGAGGTTGAGGCCCCGGTGCGCGCTGCACAGGAAGTACTCAAGTCCTTGCTGGCACAGGGGGATGATCTCTTTATCATCAAAACCGAAGCTGGCAAGGGGCTTGGCCACCAGTTAAGCGTCAGGCTTGCACAGATAGGCTGCGCTTTCGCCGCCGCCCGTGTTATTGACATGGCTAAAAACGGTGCCTACAAGGAAGACAAACACGCTCACACGCTGAAAAGATTCCCCTATGCGATATGGAACAGCTCCGAACGGTCGCTCGCCCCTTCCCTGCTGGTCGAAGTGGCCGGCGGAGATTTCAAACCTTCAGCGATCGTTCCCCTGCTTGATAGCAATATGAAGATTATCTTCGACGTCAGCGGTGACGCACCGGCAGCAGCGCTGTCACGCGTGATCTCCCCCGGCGTGTTTGTGCAGCAGGAAATCGAAAATGCAAACATGGAAGCATTTTCGGCCTTCAAAGGTATTGCGGTCGCTGCATTTTTGCCATCAACCGCCGTAAGCTTTGTTCACGATCCTTCTGCAGGTGCAACAACCTATGAACGTTTCACTGCAATTACATTTCCAAAAGAAGTGAAAAAACGTCCCATCGGTGGAATCAGCCCTGCCCAGCAGGCAGAGGACTACACCTTGCTGGAATCCCTGTCGGTACCTCCTGAAATTGCGGGAGAGGCAGCATCGGATCCTGCTGGCAAGCTGTCAGCCTGGTTGCTGAGCCAGACAAATTTGTCCGACCTGTCTGCATAGGGATGCGATCTGAATTATGACCGGTAACCCCATATTAGATTCAGCCCTGGTTCTGGGCAGCGTCGGGCTCTTCTTTGGCTTCCTGATCGCGATGGTGAACAAGAAGTTCCAGGTCTGGGAAGACCCGCGTATTGATGACGTGGAAGAGTTGTTACCAAGCACCAACTGCGGTGCCTGCGGCCAACCTGGCTGCCGGGCATTTGCCGAAGCCGTGGTTTCCGGAAAAGAACAGCCATCGGGCTGTACTGTGATGGGTCCGGATGATGTCGCCGATGTTGCCAGCTACCTGGGTGTTGATGCCGGTGAGGCAAATAAACGCATTGCACGATTACTCTGCGCGGGCGGAAAGAATGAAGCGGTACAGAATTCCGATTACTCAGGTTTTAATACCTGTAAAGGTGCAGCATCCGTAGCCGGTGGTGGTAAAGGTTGTGCCTGGGGTTGCTTAGGGTTGGCAGACTGCGAAGTCTCCTGCCTGCTCGATGCGATATATATGAATGACGACAACCTTCCCGTTGTCATACCTGAACTTTGCACGGCCTGTAACGATTGTGTCGAGGCCTGCCCCAAGGACCTGTTCGTGCTGATGCCCATAGAGCAGAAGCTTATCGTACAGTGCATGAATTTACTTAAAGGTGATGCTGCAGAAGACCTCTGCAGTGTCGCCTGTAATACCTGCAACAGATGTGTTGCCGATTCGGAGCCGGGTGTGATCGAAATGATCGACAACCTGGCTGTTATCAATTATGAAATGAACGAACTGACTGATCCCAAGGCAACTTCACGATGCCCGACAGATGCAATCGTATGGGTTGAAGGACAGCAGTTCAAAGAAAGCTCAGTTGAGCTGGAGAAGAAAGTCGTATGAGCCAGGTAAATAACGAGGCCAAGTATCCCGGAACTTTTAAAACCGATGATGGCAGCGCCGCAGTTGTATCAATGGAAACAGCTGCAAGTGAAGCAGCGGGCGCCTATCCAATCACGCCTTCCACGCAGATGGGAGAAGGCTGGGCGGCAGCGGTTGCAAAAGGTGAAAAAAATGTCAACGGACGCAACCTGATTTTCTTCGAACCCGAAGGCGAACACGCCGCCGCAGGTGTAACCGCCGGCATGAGCATGGTGGGTTTACGCTCAACCAACTTCTCCAGTGGCCAGGGTATCGCCTATATGCACGAGTCGCTTTATGCGGCCGTTGGCAAACGCCTTACCTACGTTCTGAATGTAGCCTGCCGCGCGATGACAAAGCATTCCTTGAATGTTCACGCCGGGCACGACGACTACCATGCCGTTGATGATACAGGGTTTTTTCAGTTATTCGCGAAAGATGTACAAAGCGTCGCCGACCTGAACCTGATCTCTCACCGCATCGCAGAGCTTACCCTCAACCCGGGCATCTGTGCGCAGGACGGCTTTCTGACCTCCCATGTTATCGAATCTTTTTATCAACCGGAACGCGAGTTAATTCTCGAGTACCTGGGTGACCCGGCCGACATGATCGAGTCACCAACGGGTGCGCAACGGGCCGTGTTTGGTGAGTACCGGCGCCGTATCCCCGAACTTTACAATTTTGATTACCCTGCGATGCTGGGCACTGTTCAGAACCAGGAAGCTTATGCACAGGGCGTTGCGGCACAGCGGCCTTTCTATTTTGACCATATTGCCGACCTGACCGACCAGGCCCTTATGGAGTATGAGGCACTCAGCGGCCGCAAATACGAGCGTGCGATGGGCTACCGCCTGGAAGATGCCGAGTATGTGATACTCGGACAGGGCTCTGTGATTTGCAATGCCGAGGTTGTTGCCGATCACCTGCGTAAAACACGCGGTTTAAAGGTGGGCGTACTCGACATGGTCATGTTCCGGCCGTTCCCGGCCGACCTGGTTAGCAGCATGCTGGCAGGCAAGAAAGGCGTTGTCGTTCTTGAACGTACCGATCAGCCTTTGGCGGTTGAATTGCCGATGATCAGGGAAATTCGCTCGGCCATGGCACAGGCCGCTGAAAATGGCCGTGCATCCAATGACCACAGCAACAGTCTTCCGTATCCGGGCCTTGCAGCACTGCTTCCCGACCAGATACCTGATTTCTACTCCGGTTGCTTCGGCCTCGGTAGCCGTGATCTGCAACCTGGTGACCTCATCGCCGCCGTTGATAACATGCTTGAAGACGGGCGTAAGCAGCGTCAGTTCTACCTTGGTATTGAATTTATCCAGAAAGACACACCACTTCCCAAGATGCAGATCTGGCAGGAAAAAATCCTTGCCGATTACCCGCATGTTGGAGAACTGGCATTGCCTTCTGCCGGTGATTTAAACCTTTTCCCGGATGATGCGGTTGAACTCCGCATTCACTCTGTTGGTGGCTGGGGCGCCATCACCATGGGTAAAAACCTGGCGATGACCGCAGCACAGTTGCTCGACCTGAACATCAAGGCCAACCCCAAGTACGGTTCGGAAAAGAAAGGTCAACCGACGACCTTCTATGCAATGCTGTCAAAACAGCCCTTGCGTTTGAATTGCGAGCTAAAACACGTCAGTGTCGTGCTGTCCCCCGATCCGAACGTCTTCCTGCATTCAAACCCATTGGCAGGTTTATGTGAGGAGGGCGTATTTATCATCCAGAGCGAGCTTTCGGGTGAGGATCTGTGGAACAGCTTCCCGAAAACCGCGCAGCGCACCATCCGCAGGAAAAAAATCAAGGTCTTCGCCGTAGACGGCTTTAATATCGCACTTTCAGAAGCATCCAACCCGGAACTTCGCTTCCGCATGCAGGGTGTGGCTTTCATGGGCGCATTCTTTAATGCAGCGCCTATGATGGAAGCGCACGGCCTTTCAAGAGAACGTCTGTTTGAGGGTATTCTCAAACAAACAACGAAGAAATTCGGCCACCTGGGCGAGCGCGTAATTGAAGACAATATGCGCGTGATCACACGTGGTTTTGATGAAGTACAGGCACTTGATCTTGATGAACTGGAAGATGCAGGCCATGAAGAACTGCTGCCCCTGATCCCACACGCAATGGCAGGCATCGACGCTGCCAGCGGACTTGGCAACCAGGGTGATTTCTGGAACCAGGTATGTGTGCAATACAAGACCGGCAAAGATATTATCGCCGACCCGTTCACGGCCATCGCTGCTATTCCCGCCGCGACATCGAGCATGCGCGATATGTCTGCCGTACGCTTCAACGTACCTGAATTTATTGCAGAAAAATGCACGGGTTGTGCCAAGTGCTGGACCCAGTGTCCCGATTCTGCCATCCCGGGTGTTGTCAGCACGGTTGAAGAGATTCTCGAAACCGCTGTTATGACAGTAGCCGATCCGCAAAAACCGATGATACGGTTCTCCCAGATCATAAAAAATCTTGGTAAGGAATCACGCAAGATCATCTCCAGCGGTACTTTCAAGACCTATGCGGCTGTTTTGGCACAGGCTTATGAGACGGTTGCCGGAAAAGCCAACTGGGATGTTGAGCGACGTGCCGAAGTCGATGCCCAGTACAACCTGGTCTACGCAGCAATAGCGGAATTCCCGCTGGCCAAAACCGCGCCCTTCTTTGATTTGCCGGAAAGCAAGAAGAAAGGTTCGGGTGGTTTACTTTCGATTACCATCAACCCCGAAACCTGCAAGGGTTGTGACATTTGTGTTGCCGTATGTGCAGATGGCGCCCTGAAGAGCGTGCGCCAGACGGTTGACTTCCAGGAGACTCTCGAATCGAACTGGAAGCTCTGGCAGAACCTGCCTGAAACCGATGACCAGTACATCAAGATATCCAGTCTGGATGACGGCATTGGTGTCATGTCATCACTTTTATTGAAACAGAGCAACTACATGTCGATGGCTGGTGGTGACGGTGCGTGCATGGGTTGTGGTGAGAAAACCACCATCCACTTGCTGCTCTCCACGGTCAATGCATTCATGGCTCCACGGGTCGAAGCACAGGTTAAGAACCTGGACCGCATGATTAAGGACCTGGATGAACAAGCCCACACCCTGCTGGTATCTGATACCGACCTGGCAGATGTGTCTGCTGACTCTGACGACCTTTCAGTGGCCCTTAGCGGTGACAAGAAAGAAAGAGTGCTGCTGATTCGCAAAACTATTGAAGAATTGAAAGATCTCAAATGGCGTTACGAGGAAGGCCCGAGTGGCCGTGGCCGTGCCCATCTTGGTTTTACCAACTCCACCGGCTGTACCTCGGTCTGGGGTTCCTCCTATCCTTACAACCCCTACCCCTTCCCATGGGTCAACCACCTGTTCCAGGATGCACCATCGGTAGCTGTGGGTATTTTCGAAGGCCATATGCGCAAGATGGCGGATGGGTTTGTAACCGTACGCCGGGCAGAGAAACTGCTTTCTGAATCCTATGATGCCGTTGAGGATGAGGCCTTTTTCGCAGAATTTGACTGGGAACAATTCGACGATGATGAATTTACCCTGTGTCCGCCGTTATTTGCAGTAGGCGGCGACGGTGCCATGATGGATATTGGTTTCCAGAACCTGTCCCGGGTGTTGGCCTCGAACAAACCGATCCGGGTCGTGGTGGTCGACACCCAGGTTTATTCCAACACGGGTGGCCAGGCATGTACCTCGGGCTTCACCGGCCAGGTATCCGATATGGCCGAGTACGGTGCCGATCAACGCGGCAAGGAAGAGGTTCGAAAAGAGCTTGCCCTGATCGCAATGGCCCACCGGGGTGCTTTCGTGATGCAGTCTTCACAGGCAACACCGTCGCACCTGATCCAGAATGTATTGAAAGGCCTGCAGGCCAGACGGCCTGCCCTGTTTATCTTCAATACGCCGTGTCCTCCCGAGTGGGGTATTGCAGATGATGCTGCGCCCGATGCGGCAAGACTGGCACTGGAAAGCCGTGCGGTACCCAATATTGTCTATAACCCGGATGAGGGTACGACCTTCTCCGAATGTATGGATCTCGAAGGCAATCCGTCTCCGCTGGATACATGGACCAGCTATGATTTGAGCTATGTTGACGAGGAAGGCGAAGAACAGAAGATGACTTTGCCTGTCACGACTGCCGACTGGGCCCTGGGTGAAGCACGCTTCCGCAAACACTTCAAGAAGGCAAAAGATGATGACGAGCTGATTCCTTTCCATGAGTATGTGGAAATGGATGAGGACGAGCGTGAAGACGAAACAGCCTTCATTTATACGGTCGATGCCAACAGGCATTTGGGCAAGGTGACGGTTTCAGATGAAATCGCGAAACTCGCTGACGAACGTCTGGCCCACTGGGCACAACTCAAGGAGATGGCCGGTCTCGATGTTTCCGAGAATATGCGTGATGCAGTCGGTGAGGGTTTAACCGAGGAACTGGATGCCCAGCTTGCAGCACTGCGGGCCGAGTATGAGGCCAAGATTACCAAGCTGACGACCCAGTACCCATTGTTGATCGCCAGGCGGCTTGCAGAAGGCCTGCTAAAAGGCAGTGCCAATGAAACCGTCGCTCAACTGCTTGAGAAAGCAGAGAGCTGGGATGGCCCTGCTTTTGAAGCACCTGCTGACTTCAGTATCTCAGCACCAACGATGGACACACCGGCTCCCGCAGCGGCTGCCGGATCTCCGGCAGTTGCGGTTGCTGCGGCACCGGCAGTGGTTGAAGAAGAAGACGATTCCATGGGTAATGAACCGTATATCGATACGCTTCGTTGCACGTCCTGTGATGATTGTCTGAAGATCAATCCCAAGGTGTTTGTCTACAATGACGAGCAGCAGGCCTATATCGGTGATGCCAAGGCGGGTACCTTCAAACAGCTTGTGATGGCAGCCGAGGCCTGTCCGGCAGAGTGTATACATCCGGGTGATCCGCTGAATCCAAAAGAGAAAGGCCTGGATAAGCTGATCAAACGCGCTGAGCCCTTTAACTGAGTGACTAACGGATAATTCTCATATGAAAGGCTTGCTTAGTTTTAAGCACGGGGTTCATCCGCCGGAAAACAAGGATATCACTGCGGGCATTGCCTCGCGGCGGTTTCCATTTCCCGGTGAAATAGTCCTGCCCCTGTCACAACATATTGGCGTGCCGGCCAAGGCCCTGGTCAAGCCAGGTGACCGCGTTGAGCGTGGTGATGTTATTGCAGAGGCAGCTGGTTTTGTTTCCTCTGCGGTGCATGCAAGCGCTGCCGGTACCGTGAAGGCAATTGAACTTTGGCCACATCCGAACGGCAGCATGGTCCCATCCATCCGTATTACGGTTGATCCAAATTCAACCCAGATGCGCAGACCGCGCATTGTGCCCCGCTGGGAAGATGTAAAAGCCGAAGACCTTTCCAAGGAGATCGGCAGAGCGGGTATCGTCGGGCTTGGCGGCGCGGCCTTTCCATCGCACGTAAAGCTGACCCCGCCGAAAGACCAGCCGATCGATATATTGTTGATGAACGGATGCGAGTGTGAGCCCTATCTCACCTCGGATCACCGCACCATGCTTGAGCAACCGGAGAAGGTCTACGAGGGTATTCGTATCGCTCTCAAGGCGCTGGGCATCACGCGTGCAGTGATCGGTATCGAAGCCAATAAGCCCGATGCCATCGAAATCATGCAAAAACTGGCACCAGATGATCTTGATATCACCATTCAGCCCTTACAGGTCAAGTACCCGCAAGGTGCCGAAAAAATGCTGATCAAGGCTGTCACTGGCCGTGAAGTTCCATCCGGTGCCCTGCCCAGTGCCATTGGTGCACTGGTACAGAATGTGGCCACTGCGGCCAATGTAGCCACGGCATTTGAAACCGGTCAGCCATTGATTGAACGTATCATCACGATAACAGGGCGCGGTATACGCAAACCCGGCAACTGGGTGATACCTTTTGGTACCAAACTGCGCGATGTGATCGAACATTGTGGCGGCCTTACCGATGATGCATCCGAAATTGTGTTTGGCGGCCCGATGATGGGCCAGGGCCAGGCTAACCTGGACGTGCCGATCCTCAAGGCCACCGGCGGCATACTTGTTCTTTCAAAGGATGAATGCAAACAGCAGGATATAATGCCCTGCATACGTTGTGGAAAATGCCTGGAAGCCTGTCCCGTGTTCCTTAACCCGCAGTTGATGGGAGCCCTGGCAAAAGCCGAACGCTACGAGGAGCTTGAGAGCGAGGCCCATCTGAAAGATTGTATGCTGTGCGGATGTTGCTCTTTTGTCTGTCCGTCCAATATTCCACTGTCGCAATTGTTTGCCATGTCGCGAACCCAAATAAGAAGACTTAGCACATCATGAACGTCAAAATAACAGCGTCACCGCACGTTCGATCAGCTGATTCCACGATCAAGATCATGTGGTCTGTGGTGTGGAGCCTGGTTCCCGTAATGGCTGCCTCGATCTATTTCTTTGGACCGAGCGCAATCCTGGTTTTACTGGCCAGTAGTGCCGGTTGTTTGCTGACAGAACGCCTGTTCGGCTCCCGTCCCGGTTCACTGGCTGACGGCTCTGCAATCATCACCGGTCTTTTACTGGGATTGACGCTGCCACCGGGTTTTCCGCTGTGGATGGCTTTCCTGGGCGGCGGTTTCGGTATGGCATTCGGCAAAATCATCTATGGCGGGCTGGGTCAGAATATCTTCAACCCTGCACTGGTCGGTCGCGCATTTTTGCAGGCGGCCTTCCCCGTGGCGATTACAACCTGGCCGGCAAAGACACAGAACTGGTGGGCCCTGCAGGGTGATAATTTCGCTCTGCCGTTTATGAGCCCGGTGGTTGATACCGCAACCTCGGCCACACCACTCGGTAATATGAAATTCGGTGATGATCCGGTCATAACACCGGTGCTCGACTTATTCCTTGGAACCACCGGGGGATCCCTGGGCGAAACCTCGGCCCTGCTGATATTAATCGGTGGCCTGTACCTGGCCTGGCGGGGTCATCTGAACTGGCATATCCCGCTCAGTATTTTTGTTTCCACCTTCGTGGTTTCCGGTCTCTTTTTCGCCCTCGGCATCTCGCAATTCCCGCCGTTGTTCATGCTCTTTTCCGGCGGCATGATGCTCGGTGCTTTCTATATGGCAACCGACATGGTGACCTCGCCGATCACCAATAAGGGCTGTTGGCTTTTCGGCATTGGAATTGGCTTCCTGGTCGTCGTTATCCGGATATGGGGCGGTCTACCTGAGGGTGTCATGTATGCCATCCTGCTGATGAATGCCCTGGTTCCGTTTATTAACCGTGCAACACAGCCACGACTGTTCGGCACCTCCAGCAAGAAAAAGAAGGAGGACGGGTCGTGAGTGATAAAGGCATGAATAAAGACGACATCCATGTAGACACGACTGTGGAAGATTCAAGCACAGCGGAAGCACAGGAACATCCGGTCAAAAAGGCTGCCTCTACGTTCCGCCTGGTAATGACCCTGGCGATCGCCGGTACGCTTGCAGGTCTGCTGATCGTGATGGTCAACCAGCACACAAAACCCATTATTGACAAGTACAAGGCGAGCAACTGAAAATTGCGGTCTATGAAGTGCTTCCCGGTATTGAGCGCTACACTACCTATTACCTGGTCGATGGTGCACTCAGCCTGACCCTTCCCGAAGGCGCAAAAGAAGCCGAGTACAAACGCGCATATATTGGCTATGACACCTCGGATGAAATCAGGGGTGTGGCTATCTCTCGCGGAGAACCCGGCTTCCAGGATATCGTTCAGGTCATTTTTGGTTTTGACCCGGCGAATGGAAAACTGACCGGCATGAAAATTCTGGACAGCAAGGAAACCCCGGGGCTTGGCGACAAGATATTCAAAGACCAGGTATTCGTCGACCAGTTCTTTGCCGGTCCTGAAACCCCGCTTGTCGGTGTAAAGATTGGCGCCGGCAAAGGTAATCCCAATGAAATTGATACCATTACAGGTGCAACCATTTCTTCAAAGGTGGTGATAGATATCATCAACCACGGAATTGAAGAATGGATGCCGATCATTGACCAGGGTATTCCACAGGAAGCCATACAATGAGAACAACAACACCTTCTCAGGACTTTATTCGCGGCATCTGGAACGAGAACCCGGTTCTGATTCAGATGCTCGGCTTGTGCCCGGCACTGGCTGTTACCAACAGCGTCGCAAACGCTCTGGCCATGAGTGCGGCGACTTTCTTCGTGATCTGTTGCTCAAGCGTGCTGGTATCAGCCTTCAAGAGCTTCATACCCAGCGAGGTTCGTATTTCGGCCTATATCCTGGTCATCGCGACCTTCGTGACACTGGCCGACATGATGTTGCAGGCCTATGCACCGGCACAACATAAAGAGCTTGGCGCATTTATCGCCCTGATTGTTGTGAACTGCATGATCCTGGGCCGCCAGGAAGCTTTTTCTGCCAAGAACAACGTGTTTCGTTCCCTGCTGGATGCCATCGGCACGGGTATCGGTTTCACCATAGCCCTGGTCATGATGGGTGGCTTCCGCGAACTGCTGGGAACAGGCAGTTTCCTCGGAGTCTCCGTGTTTGGCCCGAATTTTGAGCCCTGGGTTATCATGGTGCTTCCGGCAGGCGGCTTCCTGACTCTCGGCTTTATTTTGCTTGCAATGGGATATTTTGAGCAACGTAAGAAAGCGAAGACAGAACTGGCAGCGGAGGCTTCATCATGAATGACCAGACACTGTTCTCGATCTTCTTCTCCGCCATGGTGGTGAATAACTTCACGCTGGCCATGTTCCTGGGTTTGTGCCCCTTTATGGGCGTTTCCGCACGGGTGGAAACGGCACTGCGCATGGGCCTGGCCAACATCTTTGTACTGGTGCTGACCTCACTCGCCGCATGGTTTCTCAATTCCTTTATTCTGGATGCGGTTCCCTACCTGCGGATCATCTCCTTTATCATCGTGATTGCATCGCTGGTACAGATCGTGGAAATGGTGGTCAAGAAAATCTCACCCGTCCTGTTCCGGCAGCTTGGTATTTTTCTGCCACTGATGACAACCAACTGCGCTATTCTCGGCCTGGCCATTTTCCAGACCAACCGCGGTTACGGTTTCATGCAGGGAATCACCTTTGCAGTGGGTGCAGGTCTGGGCCTGACACTGGCACTGGTGCTGATGGCTTCGATTCGTGAGTCTGTCGAGTTGTCGGATGTACCCAACGTAGCCAAGGGCACCGGCCTGGTGCTGATCATCGCGGGTACGCTTTCTATGGCATTTATGGGCTTTGCCGGGTTATTGTGATCACTATGGAAGAATATCTCCCCCCACTAATTCTTTTTATCATCCTGTTTGTGGGTTTTGGCCTCTTGCAACGAGGAAAGCAAAGTTCCGGCGGTTGTGGGAATTGCTCAGGTACTGGTAGTTGCTCGGGCAAGTCCGAGTGTTCTACTAAACCGGGCTCAGAGTGACAGACAGGGGTCAGACTCAAAACTCCATGTCGAAATCGACATGGAGTTTTGAATCTGACCCCAGGCTTCTTTTCATCCTTGTTTGCCTGCTTTTTCTTACCGCCTGCCAAAAGAATGAAGAACAAAGCGCCGAGTTATTCGTATTCGGCACCATCGTCGAAATAAAACTCTGGGGCGCCTCACCCGAGGAGGCCAGCCATGCATTCTCGGAACTGCAGAAGATGTTCCAGGGCATGCACCGCGACTGGCATGCCTGGGAACCGGGCCGTCTGACTAAGATCAATCAGGCCTTCGCAGAAGGACGGTCGGCAACCGCTGACCCGGACCTCATTGAAATGATCCGGCGATCTCAATCCATTGAAAAGCATACCGGCGGCCGTTTTAACCCGGCCATTGGTGCATTGATCCGGCTGTGGGGTTTCCATACCTCGGATTATCCTATCAAGGGCCCTCCCCCCTCAGCCGAACAGATCAGCGCGATTCTCGAGCTTAAGCCGTCCAGTAACGATATCCACATCGACGGTATGCAAGTACGCTCTGACAACCCCGTTGTACAGCTCGACTTTGGTGGCATTGCCAAGGGTTATGCAGTTGACCTCACCATTGCGCGTTTGCGCGAGATGGGCATCAACAACGCCATTGTGAATGCCGGTGGCGATCTGCGTGCGATAGGCAAGCACGGCGACCGGCCCTGGCGGGTAGCTGTCAGAAAACCGGGGGGTGGCAATATCGGCTCCATACAGGTTCGTGAAGATGAGTCCATATTCACTTCCGGCAACTACGAGCGCTTCCGCCAGGACCAGACGGAACGCTACCCGCATATCCTCGATCCAGGCACTGGCTGGCCGGCAAAAGATGTCGCATCGGTGACGGTTATCGCGGATGAAGGTTTGCTGGCAGATGCCGCCGCCACAGCACTGCTGGTAGCCGGCCTTGAGGGCTGGCCTGAAGTCGCCCGTGCGCTCTTCCTTGACCAGGTTGCGGTGGTGGACGCGTCCGGCACGGTCTTCCTGACGCCTGCTATGGAGCAAAGAATAGAGTTTGGCGGCGAGGTAGCTCATGTCGTGGTTCCCAATCAGCCATGATGTTGCAGTGCATCATGTTGCAACAATAAACAATTAGTTATTTTTCCTAATTCGCAGCGCAAAAACACCGACGCCTGCATAGAGTTTTTCTTACGCATTTTCAATATGTTAGCCATAGCCCCAATGTAACTTTCAGACACCCAAAAACCATCTGAGAATGTTGCAAAAAAAGCAACGAATTACTGATCCAGATCAAGTTAACCCAAGGTTCTGTATGTTCTACTCTGCAGCGACAAAACAGGTCTTTATCCCGCGAGGCAGCAGAGAAGGAATACGGAAATGGGAACTAAAAGTTGCAGTAGCAACACGGTTTTAATTCAATTCAAAGCACTAGCGCCATGAAGAACATCAGAGACTTCGTAAGCGAGCTTTTATCCGAAACTGGCGACGCGCCAGATCAGTTACTTCAACATCTTTGCAAGATTCAAAACCACTATTCCCATATACCCGAAGAGGCATTGCAACTGCTCGCCGAGCGCTTGCAGACACCACCGGCAGAGATTGTTGCGGTTGTTTATTTCTATTCATTTTTGCATATGCATACGCGTGGTGATTTCGATATTCGTTTCAGCGATAATATCACCGACCGGATGCTTGGCAATATTCCCCTGCTTAACAGCCTGTGCAAAAAACTTGGTGTCGAGCCGGGTGTGCCTCGCGCCGACGGGCGGGTAACCGTTGCCCTGACCTCGTGCACGGGTATTTGTGACCAGGGGCCGGCCTTGCTGGTCAATGGCATGGTGATATCCCGCCTGGACGAGGAACGTATCCATAAAATGGTCGGCCTGATTGAAGCAGGCATACCGATCGCCAACTGGCCAAAATCATTTTTCGTGGTAGAAGACAATATACAACGTCATGACAAGCTGCTGTCACATGGAATCATCAATGGCAGCGCCATCGATGCCATGGTCGTCAAGGGCAGTGATGCCATACTCGAATCACTTGATCACTCCGGCCTTCGCGGTCGCGGCGGTGCCGGTTTCAAGACTGCAACAAAGTGGCGTATATGCCGGGACGCACCCGCTGAAGAACACTACGTCGTCTGTAACGCCGATGAGGGTGAGCCAGGTACATTCAAAGACAGAATTCTTCTAAACGGCTACGCCAACTGTGTATTTGAAGGCATGACCGTATGTGCCGGTATCATCGGTGCACAAAAAGGCTTTCTCTATCTTCGCGGTGAGTACCTTTACCTGCGCGAGGCCCTGGAAAAAATATTGCAGGAAAGGCGCGATGCCCACTGGCTGGGTGAGAACATTCTTGGTGAGAAGGGCTTTGACTTTGATATTGAAATCCATATGGGTGCCGGCGCCTATATCTGTGGTGAGGAATCTGCCCTGATCGAATCGCTGGAAGGCAAGCGCGGCATTCCACGTAACCGTCCGCCCTTCCCCGTTACCAGCGGTTATATGAACAAACCCACGGTGGTGAATAATGTCGAGACCTTTGTCGCCGCAGCAAGAATTGCGGACTTTGGTGCGGAGTGGTTCCGCTCCTCAGGCACGGAACAATCCACCGGAACCAAACTTCTGAGTGTCAGTGGCGATTGCGAACGGCCGGGTATCTACGAATACCCCTATGGCGTTACCATCCGGCAGGTACTCGAGGATTGCGGGGCGAAAGATACCCAGGCAGTACAGATATCCGGTGCCGCCGGTTCAACCATTCCACCGCAGGAGTTTTACCGTCAGATCGCCTTTGAAGACGTTCCGACCGGTGGCTCCTTCATGATTTTTAACCAGAAGCGTGACCTGCTTGAAATGGTTGAAAACTTCTCCCGGTTTTTCGCCCACGAGAGTTGCGGTTTTTGCACACCCTGTCGTGTCGGCGGCACATTGATGAAGAACCTGGTGAACAAGGTCATGGTGGGGCATGCCACCAGTTACGATATTTCTGAAATGGAGAATATCGGCCTGGTCATGCAAAAAACCGCTCATTGCGGGCTGGGGTCCACCGCACCGAACCCGGTGCTCGATACACTGAAAAAATTCCCTGGGATCTATTCAAGGCGCCTGTTGAACAGGAGCTACGAACCGGCATTTGACATTAACGCCGAACTGGAAGTGTCCAGGCATATGACCGGGCGCGATGATGAAGAAGCTCACGTAAGGTACGAAAAATGAGTACTGAGAAAACATTCAAACTCGATGGTAGAGACATACCGTTCAAAGATGGTGAAACAGTCATGGATGCCGCGCTCAGAGCCGGCGAATATATCCCTCATCTGTGTCACAACCCGGATTTCCCGCCGCATGGCAGTTGCCGGGTTTGCGTGGTTGATGTCAATGGCCGGCACGTGTGTTCCTGCACCCTGCCCGCCGCTGAAAACATGGACGTGGACAACAGCTCGGATGCCATTGTCGAAAAACGGCGGACGCTGTTGCAGATGCTGTTTGTCGAAGGCAACCACACCTGTCCGGCCTGTGAGAAAAGTGGTGCCTGCCAGTTGCAGGCCGTGGCCTACAACACCGGTATGCTGAGCCCGCACTTCCCGCACTTTTTTCCCAAGCGGTCAATTGACGCCTCACACCCGGACATTGTTTTCTATTTCAACCGCTGCATTTTGTGCGGCCTGTGTGTGCGGGTGAGCCGTGATGTTGACAAGAAATCCGTGTTCGCTATCAGCGGACGGGGCATCAGCACCAAGATGATATTCAACTCGCCCAGCGGCAAGGCCGGTGATACCGAGCTTGCGATTACCGACAAGGCGGTTTCAGTGTGTCCGGTGGGGGCAATTATGCCCAAACACCTCGGTTACGAAATACCCATCGGTGAACGTCTGTATGACACCAAGCCCATTAGTGTTGTGGGCCATGTCGCCGAGAATCATGTTGCAAAGAAACCCTTTATGAGTGATGGCCCCAATGATTGATGCCCAGATGAATGCACCAGAGAAAAAAGAAAAGCTGATCGTCGCCACCGCAGCATTATGTGGCTGCTTTGGATGTCACATGTCCTTGCTGGATATCGACGAACGCATCCTGCAACTGGTAGAACTGGTCGAGTTTGACCGTTCACCGATCACCGACATCAAGACTGTTGGCAAGTGCGACATCGGCCTTATAGAAGGCGGTGTTGCCAATGCTGAGAACGTCGAAGTTCTGCGTGAGTTTCGCAACAACTGCGACATCCTGGTCGCAGTGGGTGCCTGCGCGGTCAACGGCGGTGTTCCTGCCATGCGCAACCAGTTTGATTTGAAGGAATGTCTCGAGGAAGTTTATATTCATGGTATCGGTGTAGAAAACCCGCATATCCCCAATGATGTAGAAATCCCCTTGCTACTCGACAAGGTCCACCCGATACATGAGGTGGTACGGGTAGATTATTTTCTGCCCGGTTGCCCGCCCTCAGCAGATACGTTCTGGACATTCCTTACTGATCTGATCGCGGGCAAAGAGATCAGCTTCCCTTATTCATTGATACATTATGATTAAGTCACTAAAGACACAAAAGAGAAAACCAAGATGCCATCAGCACTGGAAACAGCAAAAAACCCTGAAGAAATGACACGTATCGTCATTGATCCACTGACCCGTGTCGAAGGACACGGCAAGGTCACCCTGTTGCAAGGCAAAAACCGGAATATCCGGCAGGCCCGTCTGCACATTACCGAATTCCGTGGTTTTGAGAAATTCATCCAGGGAAGGCCATACTGGGAGTTACCAGTACTGGTCCAGCGTTTATGCGGTATTTGCCCGGTAAGTCACCACCTGGCCGCTGCGAAAGCAACCGACATGATCGTGGGTGCGAGTGAACTAACCCCCACAGCGGATAAAATCCGCCGCTTGATGCATTACGGCCAGACACTGCAGTCACATGCCTTGCATTTTTTCCACTTGTGCTCACCCGACCTGCTGTTTGGTTTCGATGATGACGTCCGCCACCGTAATATCGTGGGTGTGATTGAGGACAGCCCGGAAATTGCGGTTCAGGGAGTCATGCTGCGCAAATTCGGACAGGAAGTTATTCGTATCACCTCGGGTAAACGCATACACGGCACCGGTGCTATTCCCGGTGGTGTCAACAAGTCCCTGACCAAAAGTGAAATCCGTTATCTGCAGGATGATGTTGCACAGATGATTGGCTGGGCACAGGGTGCTCTCGAACTGGTCAAGAAGATCTTTTTTGAACAGTACGAGTATCACCTGGCGTTCGGTAGTATCGAAAGCAACATGATGAGCCTGGTGCGCGAAGACGGCGCGTTCGAACTTTATCATGGCGGCCTGCGGGCGCGGGATAAGGAAGGAAACAACATTTTTGACCATGTCGATTACAGGAATTATGAGGACTATATCCGCGAAAGCGTGAAGAACTGGAGCTATATGAAGTTTCCGTTTATCACCTCCATTGGTGAGGAAAACGGCTGGTATCGCGTCGGTCCGCTGGCACGGATCAATAACTGTGACTTCATCACAACACCATTGGCGGAAACAGCACGAGCGGAATTCATGGCGATTGGCAATGGCCTGCCCATACAATCAACACTGGGCTTTCACTGGGCACGCCTGATAGAACTTTTACACTGCACCGAGGCCATCGCGGAGCTATTATGCGACCCGGACCTCATCGGCAATGACCTGCGTAATATGGGTGAATTACAATGTTGTGGCACCGGTGTTATCGAAGCACCCCGCGGCACCCTGTTTCATCATTACGAAATCAATGACGATGGTATCGTCGAAAAAGCCAGCCTGATCGTATCGACCACCAACAACAACCAGGCGATGAATGAATCTATCCGTAAAGTGGCCAACCAGTATCTTGACGGCAACCGCTTGACCGAAGCGCTGCTCAACCAGGTCGAAGTTGCCATACGTGCATACGACCCATGCCTGTCATGTGCCACACATGCGATAGGCAAGATGCCGATGGAACTGAACCTTCTCAATGAAAAGGATGAGTTGGTAGACCGCCTTGAAAAGAGGGTCACCGGTCAGATCGACAGAACCATTTGAGTCGGTGCTGTGAACACTAAGCAAGCACGGGCTCCCGTGCTGATACTCACCTATGGCAACCCGTCACGCGGTGACGATGCGCTCGGCACGGCTATGTTTGACCTGCTTGAAAAGCACAAGCTGGAAAACAGCCAGTTGGACCACGTTGATCTTTACACTGATTTCCAGTTGCAGATCGAGCATGCCGTTGACCTTGAGGACCGGCAATACGTGTTGTTCATTGATGCCGGCGTATCCTGTGCAGAGCCCTTTGAATGTGACCGTTTGCAAGCTGAACGGGATGACAGCTTTACCACCCATGCCATGAGCCCGGCGTCGGTATTAGCCGTTTACAAGCAAATTCATCGCAAGGAGCCACCACCGGCCTACCTGCTCACGATTCGTGCCTATGAATTTGGTCTTGGTAAATCGATGAGTGCGCAGGCAGAGGAAAATCTGCAAAAAGCCTACCGCTACATCATTGAGAATGACCGCCTGGACGCGGCAACAGGGTTCAGCTTGCCGACTGCGCGCTGAGTTCACTCTGAGAGAATTTTTTCGCCTGTTTTTCGGCAAGACCACGGGCAAACAAGGCCGCACCATAGGCACCGCAATATTGTGCGTTTTCAACAAGCCGGGTTTTATTATCCGGTAACTCCTGCTGGAACAACTCAAGCAGAACCGGGTTGTAGTTCATCACCCCACCTGAAAACACCACGGTCTCGGTGGTGATATTCGTCATTTCGAGGATGCGCTGCACCACCGATGCATACAGTGCATGGATCAGGTTTTCCAGGCGTTCGCCATGCATTAGTATCTTGATGACCTCCTGGCCTGAAAACACCGTGCAGTAGCTATTGAGGGTCATCTCCTTGTCATGCGCACGGGCCAGGCCGGTCATATCTTCGAGCCTGACTTCGAGGCGATGTGCCAGGTCCTCGATAAAAGCACCGGTGCCGGCTGCACATTTGCGGTTGATGACAAACTGCCCTACCCGTCCATCATGTACCTCGATAATCTTGGAATCCTGGCCGCCGATATCCACGATCGTGTAGGGGCCTTCCAGTTGCAGCAACTCCTGTGCACCAAGGAAATGTGCACTGATCTCGGTCAAGGTACCCTGGGCGAATTTGATATGGTTTCTGCCATAACCGGTGGCTACCAGGGTGTGATTATCTTTGATGGATGTTTGATCATCAGTCAGTGGTGATAAACCGTTGTCGCCCGCAGATAAAGTCTGTCGGACATGTTCCATCAACGGAAACAAGGTCCTTCCGATGCGTTGCTCTACGATCTTACCTTCGCTGTCACAGGCAACTGCCTTGATCTGCGTGCTGCCGCAGTCCACACCCCAGTAAAGATGACCGGAAGCCATCAGAGCGTCTCTACGAAAGCCTCGATGACGGTTGTAGACTGCTCGTCTGAATAACAACGCAAGTCACACAGGTCACCGTTGATTATGACAGCCGGAATACCATCCTTG